>Ga0326728_10007292_pt1 | contig 28657 bp, 22 predicted proteins | sample MB3enrmetagenome_FD_207602 | JGI IMG/M metagenome (GOLD analysis project Ga0326728, IMG submission 207602) | Lab enriched peat soil microbial communities from McLean, Ithaca, NY, United States - MB31MN | ecosystem: Environmental > Terrestrial > Soil > Wetlands > Peat | place: USA: New York... | reverse complement strand
CTGGTTATTACCTTTGGCCATGCAGATTGCAGGAAGCGTAGGACAAGTGATAGCGGAGGCAATAAAAAACCATGGGAATTGATGTGAGGTTCGCCAATTTACGCCCGCCCTTTCCACAAACCGGATTGAGATGAGTGTGTTGGCGAAGCGCAGACGGGAGCTTTAACGCCGGGCCATCCGCTTGCGGGCCGCTTCGAGAATGGCGCGCTCCTTGGACGTCAGGCTGTTGATGCCGCGCGCGGAAATCTTGTCGAGCACGGCGTCCACGTCGCTCTCGTCCAGCTCTTCCGCCGGTTTGGCAACGGGACTGCGGGAGCGGAACCGGAAGAGGGGCTTGCTTTCAACAGTTCCCATAAGCGCGGGATTCCCGATGATTTTCTTCACATAAAACCAGCCCATCGCCATGCCGCCCAGATGCGCCGCGTTGGCGATGTTGCCCATCGGGAAAATGATGCCCATCAGTGCGATGACGAACGAAAGAATCAGCAGCGTCTTGGCGCGCATCCTCACCGGAATGACAAAGAAAATCAACATCGTCAGCTCCTGGTTTGGAACCAGCGCCGCGAATGCCGCGACCAGGCCGAACACGCCGGCCGATGCGCCGACGACCGCGCCGCCAAAGTAAGCCGGCCAGACCATCCCCAATAGAACCTGAAAAACGCCGCCCGCGATGCCGCTCAAAAAAAGAACCGTCAAATACCGCCGCGCACCCAGCATTTGTTCCAAGGCGCTTCCAAAAACGATCAAGGCCCAGGAATTGAGAATCAGGTGAATCCACCCGGCGTGCATGAATTGGTACGTCAGCAATTGCCAGACATAACCGCGGGCCAAACCTCCCGTGCTCAGGGCGAAATAATTCCAGAGGAAGGATGCGTTGCCCGGGAAAAAACGTTCCACGCTCAATTCGGCCAACAGCACCACCACATAGACCGCCACAAGCGTGGTGGTCCACGTCAGGGCAAAGCGCGGGCCCCATGAATTCTCGCCGAATTCGGGCTGGCGCATGTAGTCGCGATCCTCAAGCATAACTGCGTAACAATAGTCTCAGTGACGGTCCTTATCAACCCTGTCCCACCGGCTATTCGACCCGATAACTTTTTAATCGTTCAGACCCGTGCCAACGCGCCCATATCCACGCCCCCGCGTCACGTTGCCGGGACGAGCTTCTGCATTCCCTTGGTCAGAGCCAGCAGCGACAAAAAGATCAAGGCGCTTAACCAGTGTGAGATTTCCGGAGCCACCGCCAGCCAGTCCACCAGGACGATTCCGGCCAGCAGATTGCCGACGACCCAGCCGATGTTGGTGCCCTCTCCGAGGAAGATGTAACGGACATGGCGCACAATCCACAACGCGAGCAATATGGCAATGCAGAGGGCCGCCCGGAGATACCCGCCCGTATTGATGGCGAGGGCCAGCAGTATAGGCGCGGCCATGAGCCAGAGCGAGAGGAACGGTATAGGACCCCGCGCGCTTTCCCGGCGGGCCACATAGCTCAAGCCCACAATGTAAAAGGCCAGCGCCGCCCCGCCGAAAACCGCGAAGCCGTTGAGTCCATTTGTGCCGGTCGCTCCGGCAATGATATAAACCCAAAACCGGCACATGCCCATCAACCACGGCGAAGTCACCAGAAATTTATGCGCAAAATCGTAAACGAGGATGAAGAACGCCAGCAAAAGCGCAGCCACCGTCGCCACCGTACCGCAGCCCAACAGCAGAAGAATCCCCAGGATGAGCTGCCCAAAGCCAAACCCCCAGACCTGATTTGGATGGATCTTGCCCGAGGGAATGGGCCGTTCCGAACGCCGGAGCCGGTCGAATTCCTGGTCAAAGGCATCGTTGAGAAACATTCCCCCGGTGTACAACAGGGACGTTCCCAGCAGCAGCAAAGGCAGCTTTGCGTAATTCCCGCCGCCGCCGAGCCACCAGCCCGCCAGACAGTTTGACCACACCGTCGGCAGATTGGAAACACGACCCAGAATGATAAGGGTGCGGAGTTTGGACGCCATCGGTTATGGTAAACGGTTCATTGAACCGCGAATTCTAAACTGCAAACGCTCCTTAGAAAAGCCTCTTTGGGTTGCCTTATTCGCCATGAATCAGCAATCAAACATCGGTCGGTGGCGGGTTTTTGGTTCATAAACCATTGTGCCTGTGCGTCTTGTATTTCGCATTGACGTTCTGGCGTCAAACCCTTAATTTATATAAACCGTCGTCCGCATGAAGCGGCGGCGGTAAATCTTTTATGTCTGAAGGATACTGCGTCAAGTGCAAGGCCAAAAAGCCCATCGCCGATGGCGTTGAAGAAACCATGAAAAATGGCCGCAAGGCCATCAAGGGCCGATGCCCCACCTGTGGCACCGTCATGTTCAAGATCCTGGGCAAGGCCGATGTGTCACCGGCACCGGCGCCGGCGCCCGCTCCCAATCCGAATCCCGCGCCGCAATCCTGAACTATGCCCCACCAGCTCGCCTACGTAATCATCACTCCGTATTCGCTGTACAAGTCCCGCACCGGCGGCATCCTGAGCCGCCTCATCACCCGAACCGGCCTGGACCTGGCCGGTTTGCGCATGTTTGCCCCCAGCGCCGAACTGGCCAGGGAATATGCCGCGACCATCGTTTCGGCCCACGATACCCAGGACCGCAAAATCCAGGAACTGCTCCGCGACTACGTCCTGGAAAACTTTTCGCCCGACCCCAAGACCGGCCGCCGCCGCCGGGTCATGGCCATGCTCTTTCGCGGAGACGACGCCGTGCGCAAAGTCCGCTCCGTCGTCGGCAATTTGAGTCCCGACCGCCGCGGCGGCGAAACCATCCGCGACACCTACAGCGACCTCATTTTGGATGACAGCGGCAACGTCCGTTACTTTGAGCCCGCCGTGCTGGCCGCCCCGAACAACGGCGAAGCCGAAATGAAGCTCAAAATCTGGGCCCGCCATTCCGACGCAGACGGCGGCGTTTTGGAGAATGTCATAACCTATCCCCATGGGGAAACCGGCGAACGCACCCTGGTGCTCATCAAGCCCGACAATTTCAAGTTTCCCACCGGCCGCCCCGGCAACGTCATTGACTTTTTCTCGCGCACCGGCCTGTTCATCGTCGGCGCAAAGGTCCTCCGCATGAGCACCGCGCAGGCCATGGAATTTTACGGGCCAGTCCGTGAATTTCTCCGCGCCAAGCTCAAGGAAGGCGTCAGCGCCAAGGCCAAGGACCTGCTCGAAAAAGAATTTGGCTTCAAGATGAGCCCCGCCGACCAGAAGGCGTTGGGCGACATTCTCGGACCCATCCAGGGCGATTCCCAGTTCGACAACATTGTCCGTTTCATGTCCGGGCACGCGCCCGGCGAAATTCCCGAAAGCCAATGGCAGCAGCCCGGCACCGAAAAATGCATTGCGCTGGTTTATGAAGGCGTTGGCGCGGTCAACAAAATCCGCGACGTGCTGGGCCCCACGGACCCCTCGAAGGCCCCGCCCGGCTCCATCCGCCGCGAATTCGGTTCCACCATCATGGTCAACGCCGCGCATGCCAGCGATTCCGTGGAGAACGCCAAACGCGAATTTGGCATCGTCAAGCCCGGCGAAAACAACTTCAAGCAGGTCATCGAGGAAGTCTACGGGAAAATCTGAGTGGAGCGCCGGCTTCCAGCCGGCTTTTTGCGTGGGTGGCCAAAAGCCGACTGCAAGTCGGCGCTCCGCCACTTTCGGAAATTCTCCAAGGAAATATCCGGCGGCGGGTTCTACTTTCGGCGCTACCGCCTGAATTTGGCGAGGGCGAAGTCGGTGATTTCCCGGGCGGCGCGGATTTTCAAGGACATGGCGGCCAGCCAGTACATGCCGCCCGCAATGCCCGCCGGCACAAAGACCGCGCCGATCTCCAGGGGAATGCCGGCGTGCCCCAGTTCCCTTTCCCAAAGCCGCCACGCGGCCAGGGCCGCCGCCCCGGCCACCAGCGTGATCCACAGGAGTTGGAGAAAATCCCGCCGCAATGATTCCATTTCCAGTTTGCCCAGCTTCTTTTTGAGCGCAAACAACAGCAACGCCACGTTGAGCGCGGACGTGCAAATGTTCGCCAGGCCCGGCCCGCGTTCCAGAAGCAACGGCATCAGCAGGCAGGCGGCCAGGAAATTGATCGTGAGGCAGACGATGCTGATTTTCATGGGCGTTTTGGTGTCGCCCAGCGCGTAAAACGCCCGCGCCAGAATGTTCGCCGTGGAAAACGCCACCAGGCCCGGCGCCAGACATTCCAGCGCGTGCGACACGCGCTGGGTGGAGACGGCGGTGAACTTGTCGCCATGCTCAAACAGCAGCCGCACAATTGGCTCGGCAAGGACCACGAGCAGCACGGAGGCAATCAGGTTCACGAACATCAGCGACGCCAGGCCGTCGCGGAGCGTGGCGCGAAATTCCGGGTACTTCTTTTCGGCGGCCAGGCCCGACAACGCGGGCAGCAGAAACGTGGCGAGCGAAATTCCGAACATGCCCTGCGGCAGTTCCATGAGCCGCACCGCGCCGTTGAAGGAAGACACCACGCCCGTGCTTACAAACAGCGCCACGAGTTGGACGAGCGCCACATTGATTTGAAACGCAGCCACGCCGATGGTGCCCGGAACCATCTGCAAGGCCACGCGCCGCACCGTCTCGTTCTTCCACGGAGATTCCCAGCGATACCGGAATCCATCGCGCCAAAGCGTGGGCAATTGAAAGACGGCCTGCGCCACGCCCGCCACAAGCACACCATACGCAAGCGCAAACACCTGCACCGGCAGTTTTTCGCCCCTGGGCAATCCCGTTCCGAACTTGGGCGCAATCCAGTAAACCGAAACAATCATCACCACGTTCAGCATGGCCGCGCCCATGGCCGGAATGAAGAAATGGCCGCGCGCGTTGAGCATGCCCATCATCACCGCCGTGAGGCACACCAAAATCATGTACGGAAACATCACGCGCAGCAGCCGCAGCATGAGGACAATTTTCGGGGCAAAGTGGCCGGGCGCCCAAAAGTGCGGATTGCCGAAGACCGCGGCGGCGTTGGTGTCCCCGGCCGGGAGCGTCGCATGGAGTCCGGCGGCCGCCGCAAGCGGCGCGTGTGCCGGCGCGCCGAAGGCCAGCGCCAGCGAAACAATCACCAGGACCAGGCCGGTAATGGCGCTGGCTGAAACCAGCAGCCCGGAAATGACGGCATTGGAGGCGCGCCACATTTCCGTTTCGCCGTGTATTTTCTCCTTTTCCTTGAAAATGGGAATGAACGCCGCCGTCAGCGCGCCTTCGCCCAGCAGACGCCGGAACAGATTGGGAATGGTAAAGGCGTATTGGAAGGCGTCGTTCACCCAGGTCGTGCCCAAAAAGAACATATACGCCTGCTCGCGCATCAGTCCCAGGACGCGGCTCAACAAGGTCGCCGCGGCCATCGCGCTCGACGCTTTTAACATCTTTGACACCGGCGCAGATTAAAGAGCCGCGCCGCAAGATGCAACCGTTGCCCCCAAAGAAGAAGGCGTCTTTCAGCCGGAACGATGCAGTTCAAACCGCAGATGAACCCTGACAAAAAAGCGGAAAGCGGGAAAGCGGGAAAGCGGAAACATTCGAAATTCAACGCACAACATCGAAGACCGCGATTTTGTTATCCGTGTGGACAACTACAGATGAACACAGGATGTTTCGCTGTAATCCGCGATACAAGCCCCCCTCGTTTTTCTTAAAATGACCCTGAATTGCTGGGGTTTTCAATGATCTGTTCCAAACACGACCCACATTTTGTCAGTTTTGATAGTTTTAACAATTTTGACAATTTTGTACAAATGTGGGTGGCTGTTACGAAAGGGACGAAGGGGACGGCGGCGGGCATAACGCGAACCCGCATTAAATGGCATCCGCGCTTGACCGGGTGCGGCAAATCCAATAACTAAAAGCACTGTTGCCAGACCCGTCAAAGCGAGTTCAAGCGGTTGAAGCCACCTCCAAAAAACAATTTGGGGATGGCGCGGCCTGACGCGGTTTCGTCGTGCGATGCATTGGCTGTGAAAGAAGACTCTTCCAACAAACCCACGCCCCACTGGCTGGAGTCGTGGCACGTGGACCCCAGCGCCAATCGCGAGTACGACTTCATTGACGGTTTGCGCGGTCTGGCCATCCTCATGGTGCTGGCCTGCCATGCCGTGTACGCCAAGGAACCCTCGGCGACGGCGGGGCGCTATCTGCTCAGTTTTACCGGCACCTTGGGAATGGGCGTCACCCTGTTTTTCACGCTGTCCGGGTTCCTGATTTCCTGGCCCTTTTGGAGGCGGAAAGTGAACGGGGCCGCTTCCCTGGGGCTGCCCGCCTACGGCCTGCGCCGTTTTTGGAAGATTTATCCGCCTCTGGCGCTTTCAGTCCTTTTGTTGACGCCGTATTACATCCTGTCCAGTGGCGGGGCTTCGGAGATTCTTCACACCGCCGCCCAATGGCTGACGGGCCTGGCATTCTTCATGCCCGTCAGCGGCCGGTTCAATCCGGTGATGTGGAGCCTGGTGGTGGAAATCCACTTCTATCTGGCCCTGCCCCTGCTGTTCCTTTTGACAAAGCCGTTGCCGGCCCGGACGTGCCTGTGGCTCATCCCGCTTACTCTATTTCTGGTCCCGGTTTCAATTCAAGCGCTGACGGGGGTCAGCCCCACATTTGCGCCCCAGATCGAGGACCCCTTTTGCGTTGGGCTCAGTGCGTTCTGCTTCGGTGTTTTGGCGGGGGGAATGGACAATCTCAAGGTTTGGAACAAGCGCTGGGGCCGCATCGGTGACTGGGGATGGCCGATTGGGGTTTTGGGCCTGACTGGTCTGGCGTGGGTGCGATTAAACCCGGCCGCTCATTTTTCCATCACGTCCTATTTGTGCATCTGGACTTTCATGCTCGGCGCGGGCTGTCTGCTCTGTTACGCGGCGGCGCCGGAGAACAGCCGTGCCCGCTGGCTGTGTGCGCCGTGGCTGAGGTGGTGCGGCATCATCAGTTACGAATGGTATCTGTTCCATCAACCCCTGATCTACTGGATGCGCGGATTGTTTGGACCGGTTCGCGGGGACGTCGTTGAATATGGCCTGGTCCTCGTTGTGCCGGTATTGGTCAGCGCCGGTTTTTCCGCCCTGGTGTACCGGTGGTTTTCACTGCCCATCCTGAAATTTGGCCGGAGCAAGAAGGCGGCGAAGAAATAAGGCCGCTTTAGAAAACATGAGTCAGTGATTTCTTACAATAATAATTGTTCGCCGGCTGCAACCTATGATACCGCAGTTTTGCGCAGCCCTTGGGCCGCCCCTTCAGGGCTCGGGAAAATGGCGGACTTGTACCTAGGGCGTTGCCCTAGGCTGTCATATTTTGGGCTTTCAGCCCACCGGGGCAGCGCCGGCACTTATATCAATTATTTCTGACTCAGGAGACTAGGCTGTACTGGTTGTCACTTTGGCGGCGGCACTGAAAGCACGGTTATGGAGTGGAAAATATGGCTTGAAAACGCGCGCGATGGAAAGAATACTCCAACGCCTGACTGCGCACCCCGGAGCTATTTGAACTGAATTTACTGACTTGGATTGCCACAAATAACGCAGTCACCGCGCCGGCCACAGGAGCGGATCCTCGACGGTGCGGGAACAACGGAGGCGGCTCCATGAATTTGGCAGGCTGACCGGAAACAAATTGATGTCACGCGAATTATGCATGTCTTTCACACATTTCGGAACGGTATTAACTGGCTGCTTTCGCCGAGCGGCTTCGCGGTGCAGCGCACGAGAAAAGGCAGGTGGCTGCTGCCCAGCTCGGTTGTCGAGACCAAGGTCGGGAAATTCATCATCAAAGTGCCGGGCCTGAACCCGATGTACTCCTATTACGAAACCAATCGGAATTTCACTAGCCAGCTTGGGCGGCTGACTTCAACTGTCAGAAAAAAATATCAGGACATGACCGCGGTCGATATCGGGGCAAATGTCGGCGACACCGCCTGCTTGATCCGGTCGGCGGAAAACGTTCCAGTGATCTGCATCGAAGGCGACGACAAGTCATTTCAGTTTCTCCAGCAAAACATCGCGCAATTCGAGAAAGTCAGCGCTTTCAAGCTGTTTCTGGGGGAGAACAACCGGACGATCTCGGCTGATTTGGCCTGCGCGGGCTGGAACGCCACCATTTTACCAACAGATTCGGAGGCCGGCAGCACCCTCAAGCTTGTCCGGTTTGACGAGTTTATCATGGCGCAACCCGGCTGGAGGCTTTGCAAACTGCTGAAAGTGGACACGGAAGGATTCGATTGCGCCATTCTCCGCGGGGCGGAGCATTTTATCCGCGAGGTGTCACCCGTGATCTTTTTCGAGTACAACCGGCAAGCCATGGATCTGATCGGAGAACCCGGCATTGACACCTTGTTTCGACTCCGGGATTGGGGTTATTCCCGGCTGTTGTTCCATGACGCCAAGGGCAGATTTGCCGGAACCGCACTTTTGTCAGACGAGGATGCGGTTCGTGACTGGCATGAATATGCGGACGGGATAAACAGCGACGTTTATTATCTCGATATCACGGCATTTCACGAACGCGATGGGGACCTGGCCATTGATTTTCTCAACGGGGAGAGAAGCTTCCGCCGAACCGGCACAGATCTCCCCGGGGTGAAGCGTGGCGGTTAGTGCGGTTCAAATAAAACTATGGCCGGAGCGCGAACTTTGGCCATTATTCTGGAGCCGCCGGCGAAAAATAGAACCAGTCCATCGCACCGGCCCGCCATTCGGCCAGCAGGACTTTTCGCTCGGCCAGGGTGAAGGGCGCCAGTTCGGGATACTCGTAGGTTTGAGCCTTGCGAATGTCGTCAAGGGCGGCAATGACCTGAAGCCGGTGCGTGTCTCTGAAGACTTCACGCAGGCGGTTCGAGATGTTTATGTCCACCATGTCATGCACCTCGATGAGCACGTCGTGACTTGCCAGGCGGCGGACGGTTTCGGGCGTGAACAAGTGCTTTTCATAGCCTTCGCAGTCGCTCACCACCAAGGCCCGGCGGGTGAGCGGCAGCGCCCGCAGGGCGGCAGCGTCGCAATGCGCGCCCGTCACCAGACGCTGCTCGATGCCATTGACCTGCGCCATGAGCCGGCACAGGCGGACGGCCTCGGGATTGGTGTCGTAGGCAAAGACGCGGGCTTTGGGAAACATGCGGGCCAATCCCACGGCGTAATAACCTTCCGCGCAGCCGATGTCCACAATCTCGGAATAATCCCGCGCGCGCAACTGCTCGAGCAAGGGCTGCAATTCGCGTTCGTAGGAACCGAGGAGCTTGGGAATCAGCGCGCCGCTGGCGGATTCGGGCGAGGAAAACTTGAGTCCGGAAAACGCGCCGTGCCGGACGGTCAGATCGGGCGCGATGGAGGCCCAGGCCGTCCGCACGTTAATGTTGGGCGGGGGCGGCGCGTTGTCATTCCGGAAACGTTCGCGCTCCAGATAGCGCGTGACCCGGAAGAGGGTCGCGTTGAGCGTATCCCAGGCCGTCTGATTGTGGACGGCCTTGGCGAGCATTTTTTTCAAGGGTTTTTTCATTGGCAGGCGGGGGCGGAGCGCGGGCGTTTTTGGCGCATTCGTTCGTCGCGCCGCGCCACCCAGCCGGCAAACCAGGCCGACTTGCGGAGCTTCTCCTTCAAATTGGCGCGCAGCCGCCGGTAATAAAAATTGCGTTGATAAGCGGCGCGTTCGGCGTCGGACATTCCCAGCGTCCTGTATTTCAGGAAAACCTCGGGACGCATCATGGTGGGATATTCCTGCCCGGCCCAATGCACCAGCGGAAAGCGGCCCAGTTCGGGGTCCCGCAAGGTTTCCATTGCCTCATCGCAGGAAAAGGGCATCCACGCCTTGGTCTTGAAGGTCAGTTCGGGCGCCAGACGGTTGACGTGGGTCATTTTGCAGCCGGAGACCTGAAACAGGTAATTCATAAAGGGCTGCTCCCCCCAGCAGCCAAAGTGGTGCCGGACCTCGGCGCCCGTTTCGGCGGCGGCAAAAATGCCCGCCTCGGTCACCCGCGTCTTGCGCGCGAAAAACGCGCCGGAATTAAACCCAAACTGGTCGTATTTGGCCATCATTTCCCGGGCAAACCCTGGTTTGAAGACCATCATGTCCGTGTCAAAATACACCATGTCATAGGATGAACGGTCAAAGGCGTCCATCAATCCGTCAAAGGGCATCGTGAGCACAATGTCGGAATCCAGGAAGAGAAACGGGGAGTAATCGCCCAGGAAACAGCATAACTTTCTGAAGGTGCCGCCGGCGATGTGCTCTCCGGCCACGCGGTCGGCGATGGGATCGAAGCGGGCCGCGGCGGCCTGATCCATGATGGAAAAATTGAACTGCGTTTGCAGCGCAGCCAGGCGGGACATGGAGGCGTTGTAAGGGATGACGGTCAGCGGCAGGGCGGGATTGAACTTCCGAAAGCTGCGGACAAAGGCCTGAAACCATTCAAAGGCTTCATCGTTGGCCAGACAGTAGGCGCCCCAGTGCGCGGGGAGGCTGGATGACTTGACGGTGTCCATGACGGTCGCAAAATTCTCCTATAGTATTGCAATTCACGCGCCCGACACGCTAGGAAAACATTCCGGGTTTTGCAGGAGGCGGTATTCGATGCGTTTGACATCATAGACCCTCCAGGCCGGGAGCAGAACGGCCCAGATGGCGGCGGCGTAACCCATGGACTCGCCCGTAATCCCGCACAACCAGGTCATCGGCAAAATAAAGGCCATGCTCAAAACCGCGGTGGCAAAGGAGATCCACACATAGGGTTCCTGCTTGTGTGCGCGCAGTTCGCAGGCCATGGAGTTGACCAGCACCTGGGCAATCATGGCCCCGCCGAGCCAGGCGTTGGTTTGAATCGGCGCGAGGCGCGCGGGGATTTTGACGAGAAAGTGGCCCACCAGCGGAACCGTTTTGACGGCGGCCACATGCCCCAGCATCCAGAGGCAGCCCAAAAAGCAGGCGTACCCGAGAAGATAGAAGCCGAAGGCCTGAAAGGTGCTCCGCCGCCAGAGCTTGTCCAGTTCGTTCCAGGCGCGCGAAGCAATCAGCATACCGAAACGCGGGGCCTTGGTGCCGATCCAGGTTTGTGCCACCCGGGCGATCATGTTGACCAACTGCAGGCTCATGCCCAGACGGCCGGCGTCCACTGCGCCGCAAAAATAAAAGGCCACGGGCACGACGATATCAAAAACGAAATAACCGGACATCCAGCTCACGGCGATGCGCCATTGGAATGGCCAGATTTCGTGGCGCCAGGACACGCTGCCATGCCGCGGGCGCCCGAGAAACTGAAGAAAAAACGGCCGCCAGCGGATCAACAGATAGGCCAGCGAAAACAGGAGGTTGCAAACCGCTCCAATGGCCGCCACATAAATGCCCGCATGCAAGACCAGGGCGAGGGCATTGGAGCCGAAAACCGCCAGCGCCGCCCAGAACCGGAACTGGGCCACCAGCGCCACCTGATTGCAACCTTCCAAAAGCGACCACGCCGGATTCACGGCCAGCGCCAGCGAGGCGGTCAGGGCAATGATCCACCAGGCCCCCTGCCAGACCACCGGTTGCAACACGCCGGACGCCTCCGCTGCCGGATGGCCCAGCGCAGCCGCCACTGGGTGGTGGCTGGAAACGGTGAAGAAAATGTGCCCGCCAATGCCGACCGCCACCAAAAAGATGGCCCCCGCAATGGCATAATATCGGAACGCCAGCCGTCCGAGCGAAATCAGCCGCGATTTTGCGGTGGCATCGCCCTCCAGGGTGCCGTTTCCGGTGAAGTGGAGTTTGGCGTATTCGTGCGAGGCGAACTGGAGAATGTTTTGGGAAAAGCCCATTTCCAGGAAGACCTGCATGGCCACAACTCCGGCAAAGGCGTAAAAGTAGCCCTGGACTTCCGGGGTGAGATACTTGAGCACCAGCGCCATGGTGAGGGGGCCGGTCACCAGCCGGATCATTTGCGCGGCGTTGGAAAAGAACACCGCACGGTCCACGCCCGCCCAGCGGCGAAGTTGGTGCAAACGTTGAATCATCGCGGAAAACAGCCTTTTGGGGTCCAGGCTCCAATCACAAGTCTCGTTATTCAAACATTTTGCCAACTGGCGGGAGGAAAACAAATCAAAAGCGGCCTGTGAGGAATGAAGAAGTAAGAATGAAGAATGAAGAAACAGGCCTGCAATGCGGGGCGGTACCATGGGACGAATGGGACGAATGGGACGGATGGCTGCGAGCAAACACGGCCATTTTATTCAAGGATTTCAATGAGTCCGATTCCGGCCACGTTGTAAAATGAAACCGGGCGTCCACCGAACAATGGCGCGGGCGTTGGCGAAGAAATGCAAAGCGCCCGCAATCCATTTTCCTCCAGGGCCTTCAAGGCCGCCGGAAGGTCATCCGTCTCATAGCAAAGATGATAAATGATGCCGGAAGCGTGGCGTTGGGCCAGTTTGTCCACCGGGCCGGTGGTGTCGCCGGGCCAGATGATTTCCACCGCGGGATGCGCCGGATGGGTGCAAAGCTGGAGATGCACATTCTGGGCAGGGTCAAAGACGAACCCGCCAAGGCTGTAGCCCAGGGCCGAAACAAACTTTCGGGCTTCGTCCGGCCGGCGCACGGCCAGGCCGAAATGATGGAATTTGAGATGAGAAATCATTTTATTAACCACGGATAAACACAGATGGACACGGTGGTAGGACGCGTCACTCCGTGCGCGCCGTCCAATGGCAACCGACGCCCCGGCGCGCACGGAGTGACGCGCCCTACCAAGGCAAATTCTTCCAAATGTGTGTCCATCTATGGTTAAAGCTCACTGAAGTATGGAGAAAATTTCCCTGATCTGCGGAAACGTGTTGGCAAAGAAAATCAGGCTGGCGGCGCAGTAGCAGAAGGTGAGGACGACGGCCACGGCGCGAATCCAGGGGTTTTCGTTGTAGGCCTTGAACTTTTCGCGGCCCAGTTTCTTTTTCAAAAAGATGGTGTAGTAATGGTTGGCCACCACGCCCAGTGCGTGGGCCGCCCCGTACGCGGCAAAGTTCCAGCCCGCGCCGTGCCAGATGCCCACCAACAGGAACACAATGACGATGGTCAGGGCGATGGCGTGGTCGGCCAGTTTAACGCCCATTTTGCCGACGAAATACTTGGAAAGCGGCGAAAAGACCACGTCCCGCATCCAGGTGGAAAGCGTGATGTGCCAGCGGTTCCAAAAATCCTTCACGTTGCGGGCCGCGAAGGGGTTTGCAAAGTTCTCCGGCACCGGAATTCCCATGAGGGCCGCCGCGCCTATGGCCATGTCGCAAAAGCCGGAGAAGTTCAGGAACAGATACAGGTAGTAAAACAGCACGGCCACGGGCAGGTCCATCCAGCGGTGCGGATGGTCATCCAGCAGCAGTCCGGAGTAGGTGAGCTGGTTGCAGAGGTTGCCGAGAAAATCGCACTTCACCGCGCCCACCAAAATGCGCAACGCGGCCCGCGGGACCGGGACGTCATAGGGCCGGGCTTCAAAGCCGCGCCGATAATTGGCGTAGCTGTTGATGGGGCCGACCGGCATGGTGGGCACAAAAAACGCGAAGTTAAAGTATTCGAGGAAATTTGGTTTTTTCACCACACCGTTGCGGACTTCCAGGACCAGGCGGGCACAACGGAAAGCGAGGTAGGAAATGCCGATCATGTTGGGCACGCCGTACCAGTTCATGGCCAGGGCGTGACCCAGGGCGATGTAGGCCGAGGCCGGCACGTAGCGCACCACAATCAAGGCCGCGATGGGAGCAAAAAACGCCAGCCACGGCCAACGCCCGGGCTTGTCCGCAAAAAGCTGCAGCACGACAAACAGGCCGGCAACGAGCGCCACATAAATGATGAAACGGAGAACAAAGTGCTCCCTGCCGCCGTAAAACAGGAAGAAGAAAACCCCCGCGAAATTCAGGAGGGCAAAAAACAATTCCCGCGCGCCGCCGGACAGCGCACGCATAACCCACCGCCCGACGATGATGTAGGCCAGCAGCCCAAGAAGAAGGTAGATTGAGCCCATGTCTCAAAACCCCTGGTAAACGATGCGGGCGTTGAGGAAGCTGGCCGGCGCATTGAACACCAGCCAGAGCGCGACCAGCGACAGGACAATCACCAGCGCATACACGCCGGGTTTAATTATTTGTGGAACTTTCATATATTTTCAGAAGCGCCGGCGTCATCAAGCGGGTAAAGTATTCCTGGCCGTTTTTATTAAAATGAATCGGTTCGCCATATAATTTCGGCAAATCAGAGCTGGAGACCGTGCTGAAAAGTTTTGCGGGGGGAATCCCCACCAAGGTCATGTCGCTGCCAAAAACCTTCGGCCAAAACGCCCGTTCCGGGATCGCCGGATTCCGCGCCTCCGGCATGATCGGCACATAGATCATGGCTGTTTTAACTCCATATTGATGCGCCAGAGCGGCAAATAATTTTCCGAAATGCGCCTGCCATTCGGGGATAACATCAGTTGAACAAACAAAGTTTGTCCGGGTGGCAGCCGAATACACCAGCGCGTCCGGCGGGCTGGTCGAAACGGGCGGCGAAAATGGCTCCAAGGATTTTCCATTCGCCATCCGGTCAAAAGCAAACCGCTTTTGCCAGTCAAGCACTTCCAGTTGATTGACCATGTCCGCATAAGAATCCAGCGCGTGCCAGCCGGATTTATCATTGAAAACCATCCCCGGGAGATTGGGAACCAGACATTCCAGCAAATTGCGCGGCATGCCAATGATTGAGCCGAAGTAAAAAATTCCCTGATCGGCAATGGACAATCCGGACACCAGCTGTGAATCCTCACCCCATCGAAAAAGAAATGTTGTCTGATTGCAGCGATTTCTTCCAACCGGGTTTTCGTCGTGAAAAACCAGCAAGCGGACCCGGCGATGGGCCAGCAGGTCGCGCGCAATATAATAGAGGGAATCAAATCCCGAACCGCCCCAGACATACATGCGCACCACGGCCGGCCGCCCCAGTTTCTGACTCAAGGCGTTTTCCAGGATCTGCTGATTAATGGCATTGGCGATGTGTGACGAGCCAAGAACGGCAATGTCAATGTCACCCTTTTGCCGGAAGAATTCATACATGAACTGCGGATAGGGATTATATTTCCAGCTTTGTGAGGCATAAGCCTGTTCTCGCGAGGCCAGAAATTTTTTTCCTGCCAGCACCGGCGAAAGCAGCAGCAACAGCAGCAGCAGCGCGAACGCCGCCGCTGATGTGGTGGAGGAAAATGCCGGTTTCATCGAATATATTTTTTAAGGATGACAAGTCTGCCGTCCCCAGACAATGATTTTTCAAGTACGAGCGCCGGTTTCATAAGCTTGAACAAATTCCGCCGCAACAAGAACCCGACGAGGGCGTATATCAGGCGTTGAACGATTTGCGGCATTTTCATATTCAGCGGGCCACGGCGGGGATCATTGGGCCCGGCGGTCAGCCAGGTCCATCAGGGCCGGCGTCACCAGCCGCGTAAAGTATTTCTGCCCGTTGCGGTTGAGATGGCCGGGATCGCCGAAAAGCTTCCGCACTTCGTCGTCGGGCAGGCCGCCAAACATTCTGGCCGGGACGATGCCGAGCAAGTTGAAGCCGCCGCCGAAAATGGCGGGCCAGTTCGCGCGTTCCTCCAGCACCGGCGCCCGCACTTCGGCCAGCACCGGCAGATGAAGCATCACCGAGGGCTGATGATTCTTGCGGAGCAGTTCCGCCAGTTTTTCCGTGAAATGGCTTTGCCAGGCGGGCAAGGGGTTTGTGGAAAACTCGAAGTTCGTTGCTGTCCCGGGCGAGAACACCAGCGCGTCCGCCGGGGTGGCCGCGGTGACCGGTTCGCATTTCACAAAGGGCGTGGCGTCCTCCGGCGGCTTTAACCCGAACCCTTTTTCATAATAGAGACAACCCAGGACGCTCACGGGATTGGGGCCGCCGCCGACAAGTTCCCAATAGTTTTTTGTGGAGGAAATCAAGGGAGCGGGAAGGTTGTTTCGGACGAGGCTCAAGAGGTTCCTGGGCATGCCCATGAGCGCGGCGCAATAAAACACCGCCTGTTCGCTGAACGGCAGCCCGGCGAGCAAGGGGGCGTCGTCGCCGAACCGGAACAGCGCGCGGGTCTCGTTGTTGCGGTTGCCGCCGACGGGGTTCTCATCGTAAAAGACGAGCAGCCCGACCCGGCGATGGGCCAGCAAATCCCGCACCACCAGGTACAGACCGTCGTAACCCGCCCCGCCCCAGGCAATGGTGCGCACCACGGCGGGCCGGCCCAGTTTTTCGCCCAGCTTCGCCTGCACATACGGCGTGTCAATGTCATTGAATAAGTGGGACGACCCAACGAAGGCGATGTCTATGGCGTTGGTTTCCTCGAAGATTTGATTGCGAATCCACGGATAGGCGCCTGTGCTCCAGCCTTGGACGGTGTAATTTTCCTCGCGCGCGGGCAGAAATTTTTTCCCGGCCAGCACGGGAGACAACAGCACCACCAGCATCAACACGGCGAAGGCCGCGGCCTGCCTGGTTGACGAAAACGCGGGCCGCATCACGGTTCGGATTGGCGCTTGATGATGAGGTCGGCAAATTCGCCGACATTTTTGGCGTTTTCGACCTCGCCCACGCGGAAACGGACGTTGAAAGCCTTCTCGACGGACACCATCAGCGAGATGTGCGTGAGCGAATTCCATTCGGGCACGTCCTTGGCGCTGATGGCGGGCGTGAGCACCACCGGCTCGAGGAAAACGGTGTCAAAAATGGTCTGCAATTTGGCGATGACTTCAGCTTGGTTCATAAGCGCGGCGCGTTATTTTTATTTTGGTTGGGACGGGCTGGAATGGTTGCAGTGGCAGTTCAAACTCCCGCCTTGTTCCCGATTCGGAAGTCAGAGTAAAACCCATTCGCGAGTAAAAATCACGCACCATTTCATTTTTTGCGGTGGGCAAATAGACGCCCAGCAGCGACTGGCAGTCACGCGCCCGGGCCAGCCGGGCCAGTTCGTTCAGGACTTCCTCCTCCACCTGGCGTTTCAACACGCGGCAGCTCATCAGCCAGGTGTCAATTTCCATCACGGGACCGGCTTTTTTGCCGATGACAATCGAGATGAGGCCGTGATCGCCGAAACGGTCCTTGAGACGCATCGAGTAGCCAACGTAACCGGGGTCGTTCATCACGGCGATGACCTCGGCTTCACTGCGGCGGCGGGTGGTGAGGTTGAACTGGTTGCTCTTGTTGATGAGCTGGGACAGGCGCGGCACGTCCACCGGCGCAAACTCGCTGAGGGTGGCCTCCATCTGGAGCGATTCGAGATACGAGGCCATGTCGGTGACCGATGCTTCCAAGGCCTTGCGCTGCGCGTCGGAACGGTACTGGTTGGTGCGCTCGGCGTCTTCGCCGGTAATGCTGCGTGGCTCGAAAAGACGGGAATCAGCCAGTTGGGCCACGTACTCGGACGGGTCGGGCCCCAGCAGGATGGTGGTCACTTCGGGCACGAATTGCCGGACGATTTCGATTTCAGCGGGGTTGTCGTCCACAAAGACAAAGCTGTCCAGCCCGAGGTTCAGTTCCGGGGCCATGGCGCGGATGTTTTCGGACTTAGGCTCCCAGTTGGCCTTGAAACAGACGATGTCCTCGGGCTTTAACACCATGTCGGGATGTTTTTCAAAAGGCTCGGCGGCCTTGGCATGATCATTTTTGCTGCAAACGGCCAGCAACACGCCGCGTTCCTTGAGGGAGACGATATATTTTTGAAAGGCCTTGAAGGCTTCGCCGCGCGGGGAAGTGTCGCCCAGTTCGATTCCCTCCAGTCCGTCATCGGCCACCACGCCGCCCCAGAGCGTGTTGTCCAGGTCCAGGACGAGGACTTTTTTCGGGGCGCGGCGCAGGGAAAAGATGAGGTGGGCCACTTCGCGCGCCAGTTCCACCATGAGCGCGGGCGAGCAGGGCTGTTTGCTTTCGTACCAGGACCGCTCATCGCGCGCCGCCAGGCCGCCCATGCGGCTGGCCAGAAATTCCCAGTCGCAAATATGCAGATAGGCGGGCGCGGCCAGGCCCAGCTCCAGATTCACCCATTTGCGGAAGCTCCAGTCCGAGCCGAAGGCGCGCGAGCGGTACGCGCCCAGATCGTGGCGCGCCGGCAGCATGAAGTTGGTGGTGATGATTTCCGCGCCGGTTTTTTCGTTCAGCTTGCGGGCCAGTTCCAGGACGGAATCCACCACGCGCTGCGCTTCGGCCTGCTGCACTTCCCGGGGATCGGTCAGCTTGCCGGTATAGGCGCAGCGCCGCTCCGCCGGGAGCATGAACACCACCTGCGGCGCAAAGGCGTAAAGCTCGCCGGCGTCATCCATGATTTCGGAAATGTAATTGTCGTAATCCCCCTGCCAGAGTTCGACCGGGAGGTTTTCCACCTCGCACAGGTGCTCGACAAGTTCGTGGAGTGGATAGAGGCTGTAACCACCCACCATGGCGAGCCGGAGCTTTTCCTTGGGTGGCTTGGACGGCAATAGTTTCCGCGCATGGGCCTTCTTGCGGAGCGATGAAAGCAAAAACAGTTCCTCGAAATCCTTGGCGGAGCGCGTGAGCGATTTCAATTGCGGCCAGAATTCCGGATCGTTCTGAAGCAGAAGGGTCTTGAGCGGGGCGGCGTCCATGTCAGGTTCTCCCAGGGCTGGTTATCGTTTGGCGATGAGCTTTTCGAGTTCGAGCAGGCGGAGGTTCATGCTGTTGAGAATGAGGCCCACGCCAAGCGAAAAAAAGGAAAGCATTATGAGCGAGGCGGCCAGAATGGCGCTGGGCACGCGATGAACGTAATGTTCGGTGACAAATTCGTAAACCGGCAGGGCGCCCGCCGCCAATCCCAAAACGAACAGCACCACCGCCAGTCCGCCGAAAAACGTAAGCGGCCGGTAGCTTTTGATCATCAGGAACAGGCGCAGCAGGACGCGGAAACCGTCGCTGAAGGTGTTCAGTTTCGAGAAGCTTCCTTCGGGCCTTGCCCGATAGGGCGCGGGCATTTCCTTGATGACGTGGCCGCGGTAAAGCGACTGCAAGGTCAGCTCGGTTTCGATGTCGAAGCCGCGCGTGGTGACGGGGATTTGCCGGATGGCTTCCTGGGTGAAAGCCCGGTAGCCGGAAAAGATGTCGGAGACTTGGGACTTGAACATCCAGTTGATGATGCCGCACACCATCTGGTTGCCGGCGACATGCAGCGGGCGGAAGGATTTTTCGCCGTGGCTGGTAAGCCGCGTGGCCACGGTCATGTCAGCGTCGCCGCGCAGCACGGGCGCCAGGAGGTTGTGGACGTGGCCGGCCTCGTAGGTGTCGTCGCCGTCCACCATGATCATGATGTCCTCTTTCACCTGATCAAACATCGCGGCCACAACGTAGCCTTTGCCCTGGCGCTTCTCGCGGCGCACGATGGCCCCGGCCTTGGCGGCGATTTCGGCGGTGCCGTCGGTGCAGTTGTTGTCATAGACATAGATTTGGGCGGAGGGCAGTTCGCGTTTGAAATCCGCCACAACCTTGGCGATGGTGAGGGCTTCCTGGTAGCAGGGGATGACCACGGCAATGGTCGGTTGTGAGGGGAGAGACATAATCATTTTCCGGTTCTTCAATTTTCTGCCTTCGGGGTTTCCGCCATCCGGGCCACAAACAACAAGGACTGGCCCACGGGCGGCGGAATGAATTTCTCGAGCCGGGACAAGACGGGCACAATCCATCCGTCAAAGAGCCGGATCTGGCCGTCGCTCTGATTCTGGCGTTTGGCGAACCTGGCGTTCCACCACCAGGCCCAGATGCCCACAAAATTGTAATAGCGGATGACCTCAACATTCATGCCCACGCCGGACACCAGCGCGCGCGAACAAGCCTTGCCATAGCGCCGGTAATGGCCCAGACGGGTGTCCGTGGAACCAAAGGCCCACTGGCAGGCCGGCACCAGGACGACGATGCGTCCGCCCGGGGCCAGGTGCTGTTTCAGCTCGGCGAGCACGGCGCGGTCATCCTTGATGTGCTCGAGAACATTCATCAGAACCACGGCATTGAATTTTTTTCCCGCCGGCACCACCTCATGAATGGCCTCGACGGTCACGCGGAAGGCCGCCGCGTTTTTGAGGGGGGCAATTTTCTCGCGGAGCTGGTTGAAGCAGTATTCGTTGGGCTCGAGGCTGGTCACGAATTGCGCCACCGATGCCAGTTGCGGCGTGAAGTTGCCGATGCCCCCGCCCACTTCCAAAACTTCGCCGGACAGGAAGGGGGCGACCATCTGGAACTGCCAGCGCTGGTAATTCCGGGCACGCGCCATCTGGCGCAGGTCCTCCACGTAAAACGGGTCCACTTCAACGGCAAAGGAGTCAGCGGGTGGATTCATGCGGGGCGTCCAGTTGGTTGGTGGCGGGCGGATTCAGCTTCACAAGATACCATGATTCGTATTTGGCCGGCGTGTGCGCGTCAAGCACATCATTGTGCTGATTGGTGAAAATAATCTGACCGCCGGAGCGTTCCAGCCAGGTCTTGAGGCCGGGCTGGCCCCGTTGCTGCAATCCCCGTTCGGTCACGACGGCATATTTGAGGTCCGCAGGCACGGGGTTGCCGCTTCCCGGAGGCAATCCCAACTCGACGATTGTCCGGGTTCCAAACGGTTTGAACAAGCCGTAAGGGGTGTCCAGAAAACCGGCGGCATAGCCCAATCGCGTGGCTTCCGGCGGCAATTGTGCGCGGAGCGGCGCCTGATTGTCCCGCAACCAGCCCCAGAAGGCGTATTGCCCGGCCAGCCTGGCCAGGCCATGACTGTGCGTGGCGCGGGCGATGGCCTGAACGGGCACCAGCGGCCGCACGGGAGTTGTCAAAATAATCGGCAGCACCGAAAAGGCCGCGAGACCCGCCGCCAGTCCGGAAAAATTCCCGCGCTCGAAGGCGGCGATCTTGGGACAACGCAAAAGGGGTATCAGCAGGAGCGGATAATAAGGCATCGCAATCCGCGCCGAGTGGTTGGAACCGAGTTTGACCAGGAACACCGCGTAGGATGCCCAGGCCAGCCACGGCGCCAGCCGGATGACCCACGGCAGGCTGGCCGACGGCGGCCCGGCCCGGCCCGCCACGAACAATGAGCCAAGAAGCAAAATCGCCAGATAGGCGGCGATGCCGAAACCAAGGCCCGCGTTCCCCTCGTAAACGGTTTCGCCGAAGTGGACGCCCATGAACTCGCGGTTCGCCTGCTCCAGTTTATTTATGAACGGCCCATTATTAAAGGCCTCGATCCGGGCATTGATCGCGCGGCTTCCGGGCAGGTAGGGCGGTTGGGCGGCATCGTTCAGAAAAATAACGACATTCGCCAGGCCGGCGGCGGCCACGCCGTGGGTTTTTACCGTCCATTGGTCGGACGGGTCGCCGGCCCAGTCTCCGGTATGCTTCCAACTGAGGAATGACATCGGCACAGACGAACACAACAAGGCAATGACCAGAACGAGGGGGACTTTCCAGTTGAGCAGGCACGATGGACGCAACGCCGGCAGGAGCAGCGCGCCCAGCGGCAGGAGCAGCGGCAGGTTCGACACTTTGGCTCCGGTCAGCAACGCCGCCGCCAGCACGGACATCAGGACCAAGCCAGGCCTTTGCGTCCGCCATCCAAACACCGCGAACACCGCCGACGCGAGCAGGAAATTGACGCTGTAGCCGTCGTTTTGGATGCTGCCGCTTTGCAACGCAATGCCATAAGCGGCGGGCAACAGCCACATCCAGCGCCGGGCACTGCGGCCATTGACACCCAGCGCGCGAAAGGCGACAAAGACCAGTCCCGGCAGCAGCAAAAACGGAAGCCAGTTGATCAGGAACAGCAGGCGGTCGCCACGCGTAAGAAGGATGACCGGCAACATTTGCCATTCAAATCCGGTGCTGCTGAAATCGAGCCGGTGATCCAGCGTGCCAATCCAGTACCAGTGATGCGCCCACCACCAATAAAACATCCTGGGCAGGCGGTAAATGGTGGCATCCGCGCTCCACGGCGTGTACAGCAATCCGCCGAGCAACGAGAGCGCGGCGATGGCAAAATAAATGAGAGGCGCCGGCTGGCGCAACCGGCGCCAGAGTTTGGCAGAAAGCGGCTGGCCTGCCGGATTGGCTGATGAAATGGATTTCAGCCAAAACCACCACGCCACCAGCAGGAGGGGTGTCAGGGCCGCATAACCGTAGCCATCCAGTGCATGCGCCGCGGACAACAACCAGCCACCCGCAGAGCACCACGCCGACCAAATCAGCCACAGCCCGGCCGGTCGCAGGACCGACGGTAACGCGCTGGCTTTAAGCTGATCAAGCGACATGGAGCATTTTTGACAACCCGGAAGGGAAAGAAAAGCCCAATGTCGCTGAACCCGCCGGGATTCTTAAACCCGCCTGCTGGAGCAGCCGCCCCCACGCCATGCGCGGCTTTTCCGCTTGCCAGCGAACTTCTTTATTCCATAATAAACAGGCTTGCGCCATGACAATGCCGAGGCTGAAATTCGGCGTCTGAACAAGCAGATTGGGGTCTTAGCTCAGTTGGTAGAGCGTCTCGTTCGCAATGAGAAGGTCAGGGGTTCGAACCCCCTAGGCTCCACCATCCTTCGCCGCAGGCGATGGATGGTGTCCTCCGCAGCTTTAGCGAAGGAGGACTTTTGGTCTATGACCGAGGTGTGAGGCTACGGATGGCGGGCCATCATCGTTAACCAGCTTCTTCACCCAAATCCCCTTTGGAAACACGGGGAGATTTCTTCTTCCTGCGAAAGCACCATCCTTCGCCGCAGGCGATGGATGGTGATCTTTCTTCGAAAATGTGGAGAGGACTTCCGGGTTAGCGCGTCCTGCTCATTCGGCGGGAGGACCAGCCGCATTTCACCTGCGCCACGAGGTTAAAGGACCTCCGAAAGTACAGCATCGGCCAGGAGGTTGGGCCAGGCGGCTACGTTTTCGGCAGGATGACCGTCACCCGCTTCAGGCGTTGCATCAGCGTGAGCGGCTTCTTCTTTTTCTGGTCGTCGTCCGGCAAGTTGCTGGCCACCTGTTGCCTGGCATCGGTGCTGGACGTGGCCGCCGCCGACGTTGCGGAGGCTGAGGCTGTCGCCGCGCCCAGCGTGGAGGCGGCGGCCCCGCCATTGGCCGAAACACTGGACGAAAGCATGGTGGCCGTAATGCCCGCGCCGCCGGACGCATTGACGGCTCCCATGCCGACGATCACGCCGCTCAGTGTGCCTCCGGCAGCGATGTTGGCGTTGCCGCCGGACAGTACCGTAACCCCAACGTTTCCGACGGCCTTCACCGTGGTGTCCTGCCTGGAAACGATCAAACCCTTGATGTTGCCCTGGGCATTAAGAACGACGGTGCCACCGATGACACCGCCCTGGCCAAGGTTGATATTTCCCTGGGTGGTGCTGGCCGGGACCCCCACCGTGCCGGCATTCAAAGTGACGGTGGGACCCGCCCCGACGCTGTTATCAAGGCCAAATTGCGCTATGCCGCCCAAGGTCGAGACGATGTTCCCCTTGGGCGCATTCACAGTGATGTTCCCGGGGAATTCACCCGGTCCCTTGGCAGGACCGGGATTCACCTGCCATCCCGACGTCGGCGAGGGCGACAGGGCCAGAATGCCGCTGCCGTAGGGCCGGGGCGAGTCTATGGAAACCGTCATCCCGGAACCCGTCTTGGGGTCGAACAGATAGACGGGCACGTTCAAGTCCTGGTTGGCCCCATCGCCAGCGTTGACGCTGCCGTCGTTGGATGTCACCGACACGTTGCCACCGTTGAATGTGGCGATGCGGGCGGTATCAATGTTGATGTCCCCCTGGGCGGTGACATTGACATCGCCAGCCGCAGAAGTCCAAATGCCATAGGCGAGGTTGCCGCTGTTCACCGGGGCAAACGAAAGACTCTGAATGCCCAGGTTGATGGCCCCGGCGCTGGTGACATCAACGGCGCCGCCGTCAATGGACGCGATGGTGGAGGTGAGCATGTCCAGGTCCCCCGAGGTGGTCGTAACGTCAACGGAAGCGCCAGCGGCACCCGTCAAAGCGGCCAGGGAAGCGTAATTGATCCCTCCCGATGTCGAGGCGCCGTCGCCTGCTCCCCACGACACGATGCCCTGGCTGGCGCCGAGATCAATGGAAGCGGCGGTAACATCGAAAGCCCCCGGACCACCGATTTGAAATCCCGGCGAGAGATGCTGCGCATCTTTGACCGAGGGCTGGCTGTTGTTATACAAAGTCGCGATGGCCGATGAGTCCGATGCCGGCAGAAAATTAAGCGTGGTGGTGACAAAATAGTACTGTGTCGGGTCTTGTCCAAGACTTGCCTGTCCCAGTTGGATTTCTGGAACGCCTTTCGAATTGAACACAATGCCCTTCATGGGGTTTTCCAGGACGGTTTCAACCAGGGACGACATTTGAAAGCTGTAGCCAAGCTGCTGGGTGGCCGGATCATACACAAAACCGGGGTTGGGCGACGAAGACCCGAATACAAGCGCGCTGGCGGCATCTTTTTTAAGCGCGCTGTTATTTCCAACATCACCGGCAGGGATGGGATCGGAAACCGAAAAAGTAGCCTGGCCCAGCAGACTCGAACCTGTACTGTTCACAATTTGGGAGAAAACGGAGTCCCACCCGGCCGAAAGCGGGCTGGATAACGTTATCAGAGTGTAAATGGGGGAATAAGAAATCGAACCCTTCACGGTGACGGCGGTGACATCCGTGGGGTGCAGATTTTCCCCCACCAAGCCGGCATTGAACGCGTTACCGTCAACGTTCAAATCAGTTTCCTTGGTGGTGTACAGGTTCACGTCGTTCATGTCGCCGGAAATGGAGATTTGAACGGGCGTGGCATTGGCCAGCTCAGGGGGCGTGGGCGCATGGTCACTGTAGCCAAAAATCTCGTTGGCTATGCCGGTTCCAACCAGCGGGCTCCATTGGTGCTGGGCGCTGTCCGACATTTCAAGAGTGTAAACGTTGACATCGTTGGGGGCGTTCGGATTTTGCCGGGACGAAAACCCGCCGCCATTCAGGGTCTCGATGCTCAAATTACCATCCGCCGAGGGGAACAAAATGACATTGGCATCGAGGGTAAATCCGTTAAGCACGTCCGCCTCCGCAGCCGTCACACCCGGATCCAACGGGCTGGTGCCCGTCACAACGGTCAGCGTAGGAGGCAACAAGATTGGAATCTGAAGCCCGGTGACATCGGAGGCGGGAAACAGGGGCACTTCGGCGCCGGTAATCTCGACGGCATGCGCCGCCGTCAAGGACACCGACGCATTGGGGTCATAGTCAAAGTAATGATAACCCTGGTTGGGTTTGCCATGCCTGCCCGAAGCGTCGTTAAACACTCCGTTTGGATTGATGACGTCATCCAAATAGATGTTTTGGGCGTTGACACTCCAGCTTCCCTTGACCAGGCTCAGCGCAAAATCGGCGCTTAAGTTCGCCGAATTCACCGCCGCGCCGGCGTTCTGTCCGGCATTGATCTGGCCGGCACCGTTGGCCACCACATAGTTTCCATAAACCGAGCCTCCGGCGGTAATCGTGACGTTGCCGGCTTCCGGGCCAAATGCGCCGGTGCCGCCGTCATAGGCCGATATGCCGTTGTTGTAATCCGCCTGGGTGGGCAGATAGCTGAACACGTCGCCGCCGGCGCTGATGTTGACATTGCCACCGGCCGCCGTGCTGATGCCGCCCAACCCATAGGCGTTAACCGCATAATAAGGACCCGTGCTGGTATTCGGGTTCAAACCGAAGGTGTAGCCCACGGGATTGTTCCCGGCATTCACGTCGCCGTACTGCGCGCTGACGGCAATGTTGCCGCCGCCGGTCGTTATGATCGCGCCGCTGGGCAGGTATTGAAACGTGTTCGGGTCCACATAGCTGCCCTGGATGACCACTTCATTGGCCGCAAAAATATTGATGTCTCCATTTACCGTCTGCACAACCGAGCCGCCATTCAAATAAACACCGTCGCTTCCGCTGGGCGGCGTTGGCTGGGAGACGCCCGGCACAAAAGCGGTTCCGGCTGTGAGGTTGACATTCCAGTTGGCACCGCCGGAGATGCCCGTGCCAGGGTCCAAAATGATGCTGTTTCCGGCCTCCAGCGACAGCGACGCGGACGCGGTGGCATCCGGGAAAAAAAGCGGCGTATCCACTTCAATGTTGTCCAAGGCATGGAGGTTCACCTGGCTGAAATCGGTCAAAATGCTTTGGCCTGTATTGGGGTCAAACCCCAAGGAAGAGATGGTCAGATCATACGGGTTGACGAGAAGCGCCGTGGTGCCTCCAATGTGCGATTGCAGGGACGTGGCGTCCGTCAGATTGCCGCCAAAAACTTCCACGACTCCGTTTAGTCCCCCGTTCGCCTTGGCGACGTTGATCACCGAACTGGAGGTGTCCGAGTAATTGTTGCCGGCCTGCAGGACGACAAAGCCCCCGTTGCTGGGATTGCCCGTGGTGCTGTCGCCGCCGGCTTCGATGCGCGATTGGGGGCCGACCGTCAGGTCGCCGCTGGCGACCAGTTCAATGACGCCGTTGTTATTGACTACGGTATTGGCCTGCATGAGGCCGTTCTGGTTGACAGTCTCTGCCCGGGCCATGATGGCGCCGCCATCGGCAATCAATCTGCCTTCGTTGTCCACAATCAATTTGTGGTCGTTGCTCATCGCGCTGGAGGGGAGCGTCACGCGCGCGCTGATTCCCCGTCCATCCGGGCTGGTGGAAACCAAAACTTCCTGGCCCGCATACAGGCCGATGTTGCCTTGCTCCGCCGTAATCGTCCCGGTCCCCTTGACGGGGTCGTTGGCATTGATAATGTCGTTGGCAATCAGAAAGGCCGGGCCGCCCACCGAAGTAATCTGGCCGTAGTTGATGATGGAGGCGGTGGGTGGAAGCGCATCGAACTGCCAGGGGCCGCCGCCCGCCAGATTGGGCGGCGGCGTGGGGGAAGTCGTCATGAGCAAACCATGCGTGCTGATGGTTGCCGCGCCGCCGACCACGAAGCCGTTCTGATTTTGCAACACCACGTAGCCGTTGGCGTACAGATTGCCCAGAATCTGCGACGGATTCGAATCGTTGATATTGTTCCAGACCACCGAGGTGCTCGAAGGCTGGACGAACGTCGTGGTTTCCCCCGCCGCGATGTTGAAAGTGGACCAGTTAATGACCGTATTGTTGGCGGCCGTCACCGTGAATTGCGAGCCGGCGGTGTTGAAGGTGGCGCTGCCCTGGGCCACACTTTGGCCGGTGGGATTGGCCTCCGCCGACAGAACGCCGAAATGCCACGCCAAAAACGAAAACGTCAGGATTGACGCATCGCGTACGGGACCATTAAATGCGCTGGACATAAGACAAATTTGACCGCAATCAAGACTAGCACCAAGCCCGCGAAAATTTGTTACGTTTCTGTGACATTCAAAATTGCGCGGTCAGCTCGAAATCGAAAAACGGATGATACGCGGTGATCGTGCCCGCGTCCAGCAGAGGCACCGAAAACAGAAAACGGGTCTGCCAAAACGACCCAATCGAGGCCACGCAGCCAATGCCGGTGCCCCACAGGGGAATGGCCTGCTTTCGCCCCCGCGGATCCAGCAGATAGACCTGCGCATAGTCCATATAAACGGTGCCCTGGATGACCAGCGGAATCCTGCCGCGAATCATGCCCACAATATGCGGCGGCGTGGCCTGCTCCAGGCTGACGTGCCAGCCGGTGTCGCCAAACACTTCGCCCTCATTGTAGCCGCGCACGCTGTTGACGCCGCCCGCGCCGAACTGCTCATTGCTGATCAACGGTTCGGTGGTCCACTGGCCGTCGGCGCGGATGGTCGTGACCCAGTTGGTGACCAGTTCCAGCGTGTGCGAAACGCTGGGATTCAAGACAAACCATTTTCCGTCGGTTTCCTTGGAACCGGTGATGGCCTGCAAACCGCTTTCTCCACTCACCGTTTTGACGGAGGTCTTGGTGATTTTGTGAGTGACGCGGTTGGTAAAGGTTCCATAGGTTGTGGTCTGGGTCGTGGCGGAGTCCCAAATATCGCCGGTCAAACCCACGCCGAAAGTGCCAAGGCCCAGCGCATCGCGCCACCCGCTGTCATACCGCAGGGTCAACGGAACGTAATACACCTCGTTATAGGTGGAGGCGATGGGGGCGGAATCGGTGGAATGATTGTAATTGGTCTGGGGGTTGCCGCTCAAGGTGTCAATAATCTCCGAACTAAGCTGGTAAATGTTCGTCCCGCTGCTGGCGTCCGAGTAGGTCTTGAAATCCGCGCCGCCGGAAAGGGCCGCGTGGAAATTGCCGACGGCCACCAGCGGGTAATTCAACCGAAAACCGGCGTCGTTGTTGATGGTAATATCCTGATGGTCGTTGAGTTTGTTCAGGACGCTGTTGGTGGTCAGGCTCCCGTCGGAATTGGTCACCGTGGAGGTGTATAGATTCTGGAACGTGGAGGTCAGCCCGTTGTCAATGGTCGAGCGGCTGGCGAAGATTGTCAAATCAGGCTGACCCGAGGCCGGCGGCAGGTTGAACTTGCGCGTGGCTTCATTGTAGCCAAACGAGCCCGGCTGGGCCGAGATCATGTCGTCAATCGCCTGCGGACCGCCCAGCGGGATGCGGTAAAACGCGCTGTAATTGGCCACGGAGGGGAGGTCATAAAGCCCCCATTGCTCGCCGGATTTGTACTGTTCG
>Ga0326728_10007290_pt1 | contig 28668 bp, 15 predicted proteins | sample MB3enrmetagenome_FD_207602 | JGI IMG/M metagenome (GOLD analysis project Ga0326728, IMG submission 207602) | Lab enriched peat soil microbial communities from McLean, Ithaca, NY, United States - MB31MN | ecosystem: Environmental > Terrestrial > Soil > Wetlands > Peat | place: USA: New York... | reverse complement strand
AGGCTGCACATCCACCCGTCGTCCTTGGTGACCAGTTTGTCCAGAAACTCCGCGCCGCGGTCGGGGCTGGCGCCCACCAGTTCCGTCCAGGCCGGCACGGCGCGCGCGCCGCCGGGAGTCACCACGATGTTGTCGCGAATTTCAAACATGCCGCCGAAGAAATCCAGCACGTGCGAAAAGGCTTTCCAGTGGCTGAAGGAGCCTGCCTTACGCAGCGCCTCGGCGGTGTCCGGATCGAGTTTGGAGAAGCCCAGATACAAACGGCAAACGGCCGGGTCGGAGATGAAGTCTTCGATGAAATCCGACGACCCCTTGGCCCCGGCCATCCAGTACTCCGGCCCGAACAGGACGGGGACTTGCGTGGCATGGTAGTCGTAGGTGAAGGGGCGGTTGGTGCGCAACGCTTCCTCCAGCCGGTTCACCGGGAAGCCGGAGTCCGTGGTCAGAAAGGCGCGCGGCGCGTTGACCGTATCCAGCACCACGTCGCCGCCGCAGCCGCCCCGCATGCGGAAACCCAGAATGCGGATCAGGTCGGCGACTACCGGCGCATCGCAAGCGGGAACGCTGATGACCTTGCGCTCACCCGCCAGGTTATCCAACTCCCGCGCCTGCGAGAGGTAGCGGTGGACCAGCTTCAGGTACTCCGTCTGTTCCATCGCTTCGCTTCCCAGGGACGCGGTGTACCCGCTGGTCACCACGTTGCGCGCCAGGGCCGGCAGAATGTCCTCGGGCCGCGCATCCGGGGAAACCGCCGCCATGCGCGCGAACGACCGCAGGGGTCCGGGGATGGACGCGGTGGGCCATGGCTGTGCGGCGGCCTGCGAAACGGGCAGTGTGGCGCCGGCGGCCGAGGCGTCCCGCGCGGCCGCCTCGCGGTCGCCGGAGAGCAGATCCAGAATGGCCAGGCGGCGGGCGGCGGCGGCGGCCCCGGAGGCATCGCCCGCCCGTTTGCAAGCCTCTACCAGCCGGCTGTAGGCTTCACGCGCCGCGGGGTCGCCATAGCGATCCAGGTACCCGGCATAGGTGGCCAGGGCCGGCGGGCTGTTGTCTTCCGCCGCGCGAGCCAGCGCGGCGCGGCTTTCGGAGCCCTCCCCGGATTGGCCCCACAGGGCCGCGGAACTGAGCGCTACGGCGATTCCGACAGCAATTGCAAACGGCTTCATGGCGACCTCCCCGGTCCGGCGCATCGCGCGGTTCGATCCACTCTTTGTGGAGTGATTCTAATTCAAACAAAACACGGAACGCAACCGGGGTACTGGAATCGGATTATGGGCTCCGAAGAGCCGGGCCGCACAAACCGCCGGTGGCTGATCGGCGCCACTCCGCCGCCGGCCTCCGCCCTTACTGGCTGGGCAGCGTGAAAGCCACGTGGCGCTCGCGGTTCAGTTGCATCGAAAAAGCGCTGTCCACGCTCGAGAGCGGCGCTTCTTTCCCGGCGTGTTCCAGGGTGACGTAGCGCAGCGTGTCTCCGCTCACGGAATACGCCTCCGCGGCGCGTATGGTGTGGTCCTTGAATGCTATCAGGTAAACCGGCGACCGCCCCGGGGCCGCCGCGGAAGCTGCCGCGGGACCCGCGGCGGAAGGCGCCGCCGGAACCGCCGCGACGGGCTGCCCGAACTCGTCGTAGCCGCCCTGCGTCGCAAGCGTGTACACCTTGTACGACGGCTGCGGCGAAGGAGGGTAGACCACCGTCACGTTGGACGGCGGATCGTAGTTGTAGACCTGCGGATAGGAATAACCGTAGTAATCGTAGTAGTCGTAGGGATAACTGTAGTAACCACCCCAGTATCCCGGCCAGTAACCGTAGCCGTACCAGGGGTAGTAACCAAGACCGAACGAGTACCCGCGATAGCCGTACGAGCCCCGGTAACCACCGAAGCCGCCGTAACCGCCGGAGCGAATCCCGCCGCCAGATCCTCCGCGGAAGGAAGATATGCCGGAGGAGCCACCTCGAAATCCGCCGCCACCGCGCGCGCCGCCGCCGCGCTGGGCCATCGCGCCGCCGGTGAGCAGACACATCAGCCCAATTGCCAACTGGATCTTCATGACAGTCCCTCTACCCGCAGCATACTCCCGCATGGGGCCGGCCGCAAGCCGCTGGGGTGCGCTGGGGTGCGCTCGAATCCGGGCGCACATACGCAACGCCGGGCGCGCCCTTGTGGGGCAGGTTGTTAACCTGCGGCGGGTTGTTAACCCGCCTTTCGCGAGCGGCTGCCGATGCCGCCCAGGCGGGATGCCATCCCGCCGCAGGTTGACAACCTGCCCCACATCGCCCGGCGAAAGGAACCGCGGCGTGGCGGCATCCTTCAGTGACCGAGCGGCGCCGCGGCGGGAACAATCGGGCGGGTAGCGGCGTCAGAGAGACAGGAACGAATCATGAACGCTCACTTGGGTTCCGGCAATCTACGCAAGTTGTGGTTACTTTCCGCTGGCCTGTTGTTTCTGCTTTCCCTGGGGATCGTCGAATCCTTCCAGGGGACAACCTCCGGCACTAACCCGGCTGCCGTCACTTACTCGAATGGCACGCTGCAGGCGGCCATTCCTTACCCGGCGGCCCGCGCGGGCGCGGGACAATTGACCGTCGAAGTCCTCAATCCCGAGGACGAAGTCCTGGGGCGGGTGGAACGGCGAACGGCGGTGGGCGGCGCGCCGGGGGTGTGGCGGGACCAGATCAAGCTTGTCAAGACGCTGGCGGTCGAGGACCTGGTGTGGCATCGCCTGCGCTACCGCTTTGTCTATAGCAACGGCAAGGAGACGCCGATCGAGGGCACGCAATCCATTTCCCAGATGCTGCGAATGCCGGTGGTCCACGTAATTGGCCAGCGATCCTACCTGGCGGGCGGCAAGGCGGCGGTGCGCGTGATCGTCACGGATTCCAACAACCAGACCCTCGCCGAAGGCGGCTCGCTGCGCATCGAGCTGGCCGATTCCGGGCAGACCCCGCGCGTCCTGTTCACCGGATCGCTGAACCGGCGCGGCACCACCGAAGCGCAGTTGCAGTTTCCCACGGGCGTGGTGGGAACTCACGCGCTGCGGTACGTGGTGAACACGCCCATAGGGTCCTCGGAGTCTGCCGAACAGGTGCGGCTGGAAGACAAAGTCTCGATCCTGCTGACCACGGAGAAGCCGCTCTACCAGCCGGGGCAAACCATCCACGCGAGGGCTTTGGCGCTCGACCGCGCCAATCACCAGGCTGCCGCGAGCCGCAAGCTCACCTTCGAAGTGGAGGACTCGCGCGGCAACAAGGTCTTCAAAAAAGCTACGGAGACGGACGAGTACGGCATCGCATCGGCGGAATTCGGCCTGGCCGACGAAGTCAACCTGGGCACGTACCACCTGCGCGCGCTGATGGACGCGACCAACACTTCCGAGGTGGCGTTGAACGTGGAGCGGTACGTGCTTCCGAAGTTCAAAGTAGCCGTGGAGTTCGCGGGCAACGGGAATGAAGCCAGGCACGGCTACCGGCCGGGCGATCGCGTGACCGGAACGGTCCGCGCCAACTACTTCTTCGGGAAGCCGGTGGAGGCGGGCGAGGTCGCGGTGAAGGCGTCGGGAATGGACGTGGCGCTGTTCGAAGCCGCGTCGGCCGAGGGCAAGACCGATGCCGGGGGCGCCTACAAGTTCGACCTGCAATTGCCCGCATACTTCGCCGGGCGGCCGCTGAGCCAGGGTGCGGCGCGGGTGCTGGTGGAAGCCACCGTGAAGGATTCCGCCGGCCACGCGGAATCGCGCGGCGAGCCCATCGCGGTGAGCGAGTCGCCGCTCATCGTCACCGCGGTTCCGGAAGGCGGCACGCTGATTCCGGGGCTGGAGAACCAGGTGTTCATCCTCACTTCGTACGCCGACGGCCAGCCGGCGGTGACGGATGTGCGTGTGCACGCGCCCGGGAACGGCGACCAGACCGCGGCGACGGACGCGGGCGGGGTGGCCGTGGTGCGGCTCAGGAGCGCCGGGGACCCGACCGTCGTGCAGGTGGAAGCCGGCGACAGGCAGGGCAACCGCGTGTCGGCATCGCCCACGCTGCGGGCCCGCAGCGGCGAGGACCAGATCCTGCTGCGCACCGAGCGCGCGGTCTACCGCAGCGGCGAGCGGATTTCGCTGCGCGTGTATTCCACCAGGGAGCGCGGCACGGCCTACGTGGACGTGGTGAGGGAAGGGCAGACGGTCGAGACGCGCGACCTGGACATCGTGGGCGGGACGGCGGATCTGGAACTGACCGCGTCGCCGGACATGGCGGGCACGCTGGATATCAACGCCTACCTGTTCGGCCGCGACGCGCGCCCGGTGGGCGACCACCGGCTGGTGTTCGTGCATCCGGCGGACGATTTGAAGATCGAAGCCACCAGCGATGCGGCGGTCTACAAACCCGGCGGCGACGCGCGCGTGAATTTCCGCGTCACCAACTCGCGCGGCGAAGGCGTGCAGGCGGCGCTCGGCTTGCAAGTTGTCGACGAGGCCGTTTTCGCGCTGGCGGAGAAACAGCCGGGGTTCGCCAAGGTCTTCTTCTATCTCGAGCAGGAAGTCATGAAACCGCGCTACGAGATCCACTCGATCGGCATGCCGGAGGTGGTGGAGACGGTGCCGGCCGCGCAGGTTAGTCAGCGCGACCGCGCCGCGCGGGCGTTGTTCTCGGCTACCGAAATGGTGAACACCAATAAGTTCGAGATGGAATTCGGGCGCGCCGTGCCGATGACCAGGCAGCCCCAGTACATGGAGCGCTACCAGACGCGCTTCCGGGAGCAGGCCCGCGAGGCGGTGGCGAAGGTGGTGGCCGCTGGAGATGCGGCGGGAGTTCGCGATGCCTGGGGCGGCGAGATCCGGGTGCAGCACGCGGCGAACTCAAGCTACTACATCGCGCAGAGCGCCGGCCCGGATGGGCGGTTCAACACCGCCGACGACCTCTGGGTGTCCCTTGCGGTTCGGACGCGAAAGATCGTCGGCCGCCCGACCACCGGCGAGAGCGCCATCGACGTCGGGATCGAGCACGATCGCGGGCCCTACAACGGGCGCGCGGAGATCGCGGGCACGGTGGTGGACCAATACGGCGGGGCGATGGAGGGAGCGACGGTCAATGTGCGCGAGATTTCGACCGGAAAATGGCGAGCGGTGAGCGCCGGGGCCGACGGACGGTTTACGCTGGCGGCCTTGCCGGCGGGCGAGTACGAGGTCCACATGGCTTACGAATCGGAGCAGCTTTCGAAGAAGATCACGCTGGCGGAGCGCGACCGCGCGGTGCTTTCGGTGTACTTCCGTCACGGGCCGGCGGGGACGGTGGCGAAGGAACAGGAGACGGTGGAGGTTCTCGATGCGCCCAGGCGTATTAGGGTCGGGGGAAACGTCGGCGGCATAGCCGGCGGAGTAGTCGGTGGAGTTTTGGGCGCACCCATGGCTGTGCCCGCGCCGCCCATGGCCAGGGCGATGCCCCGCCAGTTCGATGCCGGCCACCTGATGGAACCCATGGCTGCGGACAAGGCCGTGAACGCGCCCGCGCAGCTCGCGAGCGCCCCGGAACCCGCGGCCCCGCACGTCCGCTCCTACTTTCCCGAAGCTCTCTACATCAACCCCGAAATCCTCACCGACGGGCACGGCAACGCCGGCATCTCCATTCCGCTGGCCGATTCCATCACCACCTGGCGCATGGCCATGGTGGCCTCGACGGCGCGCGGCGCGCTTGGGAGCGGCGCCGCCAGCCTCAAGGTCTTCCAGGATTTCTTCGTCGATCTCGACCTGCCGGTCACGCTCACCCAGGGCGACCGCGTCTCGATTCCCGTGGCGGCGTACAACTACTCCGGCGCGCGCGGCGATGTCGGCCTCGCGCTCGAAGCCGCCGATTGGTACCGCCTGGTGGACGACGTGCCGGCGAAGAGCCTCGCCGTCGAACCGGGACGCGTGGGCGGTTCGCAGTTCACCCTCGAAGCCACGCGCATCGGCAAATTCAAACTCACGCTCACGGCGCGCATGGGCGGCGGGGCGCGGCGCGCGGACATCGTGGTGCGCGAAATCGAAGTGGTGCCCAACGGCCGCGAGCAGAGCCAGGTGTTCAACGGGCGCCTGGAAACTCAGGCGGCCCACACCGTGAGCTTCCCGGCGCCGGCCATTGCGGAAGCGAGCGCCATCCTGGTGCGCCTCTATCCGGGGCCGCTGAGCCAGGTGATCGAAGGCATGGACAGCATTTTGAGCATGCCCTACGGCTGCTTCGAGCAGACCTCCTCCAGCACTTATCCCAACGTGCTGGCGCTCGATTACATGAAGCGCACCAAAAAACCGACGCCCGAGGTGCACGCCAAGGCCGAGGGCTTCATCGCCAACGGCTATCAGCGTTTGCTGACTTTCGAGGTCCCGGGCGGCGGGTTCTCGTGGTTCGGCAACGCGCCGGCCAACAAAATACTGACGGCGTACGGGCTGATGGAATTCGCCGACATGGCGAAGGTCTACGAGGTGGATCCGCGGCTGATCCAGCGGACCCAGGAGTGGCTGGCGGCGCAGCAGCAGGCCGACGGAAGCTGGAAGCCCGACACGCAGTTCATCAACGAGGGCGCCACCAACCGGTACAACTCGAACGTGCTGCGGATCACGGCGTACCTGGCGTGGGCGCTCGAAAATACCGGCTACCAGGGGCCGGCGGTGGAGCGCGCGCGGCAGTTCGTCGAAGCGCACATGGGCGAAAAGGCCGACGCCTACACGCTGGCCGTGCTGGCTAACTTCGCCGTGGACTACGGCAAGGACCGCGGACTTACCAGCCGCGCGATGCAACTTATGCTGGAGGCACGCACCGAGCAGGGCGACGACGCCTGGTGGAGCGCCGAAGAGACCGGCGTGTATTCGACCGGCGCGAGCGCGGCCACCGAGACCACCGGCCTGGCCGCGCAGGCGCTGCTGAAGTGGGGACAGGCGAGCGGCGTGGCGGGCAAGGCGCTGCACTACATCGCCTCGAAGAAAAACGCCGCGGGCGCGTGGAGCACCACCCAAGCCACCATCATGGCGCTGCGCGCGCTGCTGCTCTCGACGGAGAAAGGCGCCGCCGACGTACAGGGCCGGGTGGAGATTTCGCTGAACGGCAGGCCCGTGAAGCGACTCACGCTCACGCCGGAGAACAACGACCTGCTGCACCAGTTCGTCTTCAAAGGCGCGGACTTGGGCGAGCGCGCCGACAACCAGGTGGCGCTGAAGTTCGAGGGCAAAGGCGGGCTGGCCTACCAGGTGGTGGGGCGTTACTTCGTGCCGTGGACCGAGCGGCCGCGGAACGAGGCGCTTTCGATCGATGTAACATACGACCGCACCCGTCTGGCGCAGGACGACATCGCCACCGCCACCGCCACGGTGCGCAGTAACCTGGACAAGCAGGCCAACATGGTAATGGTGGACCTGGGTATTCCGCCCGGATTCGACTTACTAAGTGAGGATCTGCAGTCCTTCCAGGAGCGGACCGCAAGGCAGAAGGGCGGCCGGCTCGAAAAGTTCAGCCAGACGGCCACGCAGGCCATCCTGTACTTCGATTCGCTGGCGCCGCGCTCGACGGTGACGCTGAAATTCCGCCTGCGGGCGAAGTATCCGATCCGCGCGCGCACCTTCGCGTCGCGGGCGTATGAGTATTACGATCCCGAGGTCCAGTCCGTGGCGCGGCCGGTGTTGTTGGAGGTGGCGCGGAAGTAGAGGCGCATCGTCCGCGATCAGCCAGGGCAAGAATGATAGTTATACGATAGAGGAGTCCGAGACAGGAGCCCCTGTGAAGCCACGCACCGCATACCGGCTGAAGATCGTTCTGGGCGCGCTCATGGTGCTGGGTGCTTACTGCGCCGGCTCGGGCCGGCTTGACCTTTGGCCCGGATGGGGCTACGCGGCGTTCTGCCTGCTTACGCTCATTACGTCGTATCTGATCGCCAGCAAGGTGGCCCCCGATCTCATCGTGGAGCGGGTGTCCTGGGACGCGGGCGTGAAACGGTGGGACAGGCCCATCGTCTCATTGCTGATGCTCGCTCCGATCGTAACTTGTCTGGTGGCCGGTCTGGAGGCGCGCTGGAGGGGCGTGCGCCTGGCGGACTACAGGGTCGTCCTCGGCTATGCCCTGGCGCTTTCCGGCGCGGCCCTCACCCAGGCTGCCATGGCGGCAAACCGGTTCTACGCGCCGGTGGTGCGAATTCAAAAGGAGCGAGGGCACACGGTCGTGGACTCCGGTCCCTACCGGCTGGTGCGCCATCCGGGCAATCTAGGAAACGTCACGCTTAGCGCCGGCGCCCCGCTGATGCTGGCATCGGACTGGGCCTGGATCCCGGCCGCGGCCCCCATGCTGTTGACGATCGTGCGCACCATGCTGGAGGATCGCACACTGCGCCTGGAATTGCCCGGCTATGCGGCATTCGCGGAGCGCACTCGCTATCGGCTCATTCCCGGCGTCTGGTAAGTGTCAGTCGGCGCCCGGCGCCAGGGGCCGCAGCAACCGCAGCGCGGGACGCGTCAGGTACTCGCGCAGGTAGGCGCGATGGGCGTCGTCGTCCGGGTAGCGTTCCCCGGCCGGGTACGGATAACTGCTCATGGCATGGAAAGGCAGCGGCAGCACGGATTGCGAGAAAGCCGTATTGGCATCGGCATCCTTGGCCCATCCGTCCACCGACAGCAGGTAGTCTCGCGTCCAGCCCGGCGGCAGCGCGGGCAGGCCGGTTGCAGCGAAGCGCATGCGGATTTCGTCGCCCGAGCCGAGGATCGCCAGGCGGTCGTCCACATCCCGCAGTAAGTCGAGCACCGGGCCGTAGCGCGTGTAGTTACCCGGCGTTGGGTTCCACATGGTTGTGGAATTGACGGTCTGGTAATCGAAGGATTCCGGCTGCTTCCGCGCGGGGTCTATGGTGGCGCGCGAGAAGCCGCGGAAATGCAGATCGGCGGAAGCCATGGGGATTTCCGTAAGTCGCGCCGGGGGTGGGGCGTTGCTGTCCAGTAAGTAGATCTCGTCCCAATACACGCACAGGTTGGTCGCGATGCGCACCTCTCGCGAGGCGGAGAGGAACTTGCCGGTCAGATCCACCGCCATGGGCTTGGGCTTGCCGGACGGCATCCCCATATCTTCGATGACGGTCTTCCAGTTACCCTCCCCATCCTTCACCTGAAGATACGGAAACACCAGGTCGCGATGCGCCTCGGTGGCGGCCAGGAAGGTGCTTCCGTCGGCCCAATCCACCCAGCCGTAGAGCACCAGCACGGCCTTGCCGTCGGCGGCCGCGCCGGCGAAATTCAGATCCAGCGTGTGCAGTTCCGCCACGCCCGCATGGTCGCGCTGGAAGGCGTCGGGGTAGCGCCGGTCGCGCGCCAGCAGCGCCGCCCGCACGTCGTTTCCGCGGTCGTCCCGCGCCGACGTGGGATAGGTGCGGCGATTCCCGCCGTACAACCGGAACTCGGGAAACGGCGGCGATTTGAACTTCTCGTTGGTGACGATTTCCGTATCCGCCGGGTGGTCGAGCGCCATCAGCTTGATCTGGTCGATATAGGAAACCTCGCGCAGTTCCTCGGTCATGCGGATTTCGTAAGCGCCTTCGCGCAAATCGAGCAGGGCGGCGGGGATGGAGACGTACTCGACGTGATCCACCGGAAAATACCGTCCGTCGCCGGAACTCGCGCCCAGCGGCGCCACGCCCAGCACGTCGGTGACGAACTGGAATTGCCGGCCGTTCCAGGTGAAGATCATGGGGCAGGAGCCGGCCAGCCGCGGCGCTTCCTTGACCGCCAGCAGGCGGTTGACCGGCTGCTTCATTTCGTTCTGCATGAGGCCGTTCGGCCAGGTGATGCGCACCGTGTCCACGGTGGTGTGGCCGCCCAGGCGGAACACCAGCGGCACGCCCGCATAAGTCTGTTTCTCGTAACTGGTGCCGGCCTTCACCTCGACCTTGGCATTCATCGAAAGCTTGGCGTTCTTCACGCCCACCAGCGCCACTTCGATCCAGTTGCCGTAAGTGGGGGTAACATCGCGATTCATCGCCAGGCTTCCATCGCTCTCGATGACCGCCCAATCCAGCCGCCCATTTCCGCTGAAATCGGCGGCGGCCGCGGCCGCCGGAAAGCCCGCCGGTCCGGTGCGCTTCGGAACGGCTTCGAGCACGCCCGCGCGGTTCAGCAGCCGTCCGCCGGGTTCGAAGTCCAGATCGGTAAAGCCGTCGCGATTGAAGTCGGCCGCGACCAGGTCGTGGGCGTCCGGCGGCAGCACGGCGAGATCGATGGCCTTGTAAGTTCCGCCCAACTTATCGCGGTAGAGCACTCCGGGGCGGCCGGCGTAGGAGACCACCAAATCGAACCCCGGCGTGTCCGGTTCCAGATCGAACCGCACGGCGTCCAGAGCCCGCCCGGCGACAAATGGAAACCGCTTGGTCTCGTCGCTGAAACCGGCTTCGCCGTTGTTGCGCAGCAGGCGCGAATCGTCGCCGATCAGGATCAGGTCTTCGTCGTAATCGTGATCGCAATCCATCCACACCGCCTTGCGGAAGCTGCCGGCCGCCAGGTCGGCCTGCTTCACGAAGCGGCTTCCGGTGTTGCGGTAGAGCGTGGCGCCTTTGGAGGTGAGCACGCAGAGATCGGGGAGCCCATCGTTATCGAAGTCGCCGGGCGCGATGAACCGCACGTCGCGCAGGTCTTCCAGGCCGGTGTTCGCCGCGAGCGTGCGGCCGTTGCGGAACAGGGCCACGCGGCCGGCCGACCAGGCGATCAGGTCGGGGCGTCCGTCCGCTTCCACCAGCGCGGCGACTCCCGCGCCCGGGCCGCCGAAGCCGTCCGCCAGCTTCTCGGCGCGGTACACCGGCGTGGCCGGCGGAGCCGCGGGCGGGGCGTCGATAGGATCGTAGAGTTCGGCGTACTGGCACCATTCCATGTCTTCCGGAACGGCCGCGCCGTCCTGCTCCTTCTTCAGTCCCTGGAAGATGCGCAACTCCTCGGCCGCCTCGGCGGCGCGTCCGGCCTGCCGGTACAATCCGAAGAGCTGGAAGTGCGGCGCGGACAGGCGCGGGCTCAGATCGCGCGCGATCTCGAATTGCGCGATGGCCGCCGCCGGGTCCTCCTTCAACTTATAAACCGACCCTAACTGGTAGTGCGCCACGGCTTCATTGGGGACCAGTTTGACTAACTGCTGGAACTGCGCGAGCGCCTTGTCGGTCTCGTTATCCCTCTTGTAAACGATGCCCAGGTTGAACCAAGTGTGAGGCAGCGAGGGCGCGCGCTTCTGCACTTTCTCCAACGCAACCGTGCCGCCCGCGACGTCGCCCTGGCGGAGCAGGGCCAGCCCGTAATTCAACTGCTCGCGCACCGAATTGGGCGCCAGTTCCAGGGCCTGCCGCAGTTCCTGAACGGCCTCTTCGTGAGTGGTGGGGTTCTCGTAGAACGCCTTGCCCAGGTTGCGGTGCTGCCAGATCCGGGACTCGTTCGAATCCTGGCCGAAAACCAGCCAGCCCGCGCCGCCGGCACCCGCCAGCAGAGCGGCCCACACCAAGCCTCGTAGTTTGCCGCGCATCCTCATGCCAGTATGCCAGCACTGGAGCCCGCCGCGTCTAATAGGTTTCCATTAGCCTGAAAGCGCCGCCGATGCGCGAAAATGTCATGTGACCCCGAAACCGACACCCGACGACCGCATCCTGGCGCTCTCCGTCCGCGAGCAAGCCCGCCTGGTACGCGAGCGCGCCATCTCCTCCCGCGAGCTGATCTCCGCTCACCTGGATCGCATCGCCGCCATCAACCCCGTGCTCAACGCCGCCGTGGACGTGCAAGCCGAGCACGCCCTGGAAGACGCCGGCGCGGCCGATCGCGAACTGGCCGCGGGTTCTTCGCGCGGCCCGTTGCACGGCGTGCCGTTCAGCATCAAGGACTCCATCGAACAGGCCGGCGCCCGCTGCACCGCCGGCACCTGGGGCCGCAGGAACGCGCCGCCGTCCGCCGCCGATGCGACCCTGGTCAAGCGCCTGCGCCGCGCCGGCGCCATCCCCATCGCGCGCACCAACCTGCCCGATATGCTGTTCGCGTTCGAAAGCGCCAACCTGGTTTTCGGCACGACCAACAACCCCTACGACGCGACCCGAACCTGCGGCGGCAGCAGCGGAGGCGAGGCCGCGCTCATAGCGGCCTGTGGCTCCCCGCTCGGCCTGGGCAGCGACGCCGCCGGCTCCGTCCGCCTGCCCGCCGCGTTTTGCGGCGTTGCCGGCATCAAGCCGACCTCCGGCCGCCTGCCGCGCACCGGCCACATGCCGCCCGCCGGCGGCTGGCTGGAGACCGTGTGGCAGATCGGTCCCATGGCGCGCCGGGTGGAAGACGTGATCGAGTCCATGCGCCTGCTGACCGGTCCCGACGGCATCGATCCCACGGTTCCCGACGTCTCCTGGCGCGATCCCCAAGCCGTGAAGCTGGCCGATCTGCGCGTGGCGGTTTTCACGGACAACGGCTTCGCCGCGGCGGATGCGGAAGTCTCCGGCGTGGTGCGCGCCGCGGCCTCGGCGCTGGCTGCCGCGGTCCATTCGGTGGAGGAAGCGCGCCCGCTGTGCCTGCCGGTGGCCTACGATCTGGAGATGAAGCTGATCGGCCCGGACGGCGGCGACGGCCTGCGGGAGTATCTGCGCGCCGTGGGGTCGAGCCAGGTTCATCCGCTGCTGACGGGTTGGCTGGATAAGCTCGAACCGTATCGCACCGATCTGGCCGGCTTCGCGCATTACTGGGCCGAGTTAGACGCGTATCGCAAGGAGATGACCGCGTTTCTGCGCAGTTACGATGCCATTGTATGTCCCGCTTACATCCACCCCGCGCTGCCGCACAACGACTCCATCCGCGACGATAACTTCCGCGGCTTCAGCCACACCATGGCGTTCAACGTGGCGGGCTGGCCGGCGGTGGTGGTGCGGTGCGGCGAATCGTCCACGGGTTTGCCGATCGCCGTGCAGGTGGCCGCCGCGCCGTGGCGCGAAGATATCGCACTGCGCGTCGCGCTGCGGTTGGAGGAGGAATTCGGAGGGTGGAAGGCGGCGGCTGAACTCCGCTGAATCCAACGCCGGAACAGTCGGCGGGGAGCACTTGACCGACAAGGAGGCCCCCGGCCAAGTGACGCTCCAGTCAGTGCTGCCGCACGTTCCCCCCGAATCTCCAGGTAACTACGACTGGCCTCAGGTACAATGGAGGCAGAATATGTTTCGGACGCAACTGCCGCGCTTGTATGAACTGCGAGACCTAATCGCTGACGCCGCTTCCCCTGATGCGTACTTTCGCGATTTCGAGATCTTGCTCCGGAACGAGCCCCTCGCAAAGGCGGAGTTCATTCGTTGGGAAGAGAAGCTGCAATTCCTGCATGAGGCTGCTTGGATGGCACTGAAAGCTGAGGCAGCCCAATACCTGACATGCAGAGACCCAGCCAGGGGCTGGCATCAGTTGTTTGACATTCTCGGGCAGGCAGAAGCCTACAAGTACCTTAGAGAGATTGGCTGCGTGGAGGTTCGATTCGTTCCGCGATCCGACAAGCAGGGTATTCGCACGCCCGATTTTGAGGGAATCGTGGGCTATCGGCGGGTCCTGTGCGAGGTGAAGATAATCAACATCTCCGCCGACGAGGTCCGTGCTCGCTGTGAGCACACGGTTCGAAGCATCAAGAGCCGACTGGACGAGGGGTTCTTCAGGAAGCTCGGATCCGATATAGCACAGGCCAAAAAGCAGCTGGATTCGTACGACACAGCGTTTCAAGCACGGCATCTTGTCTACATCTGCGTCCGTTTTGATGATTGGGTCGGCTATTATAGGGAGGACTACCTAGAGCAGATCGGCCGCTACCTTGAGGACAACCCAACCCACGGGATCGAAGTTGTCATCAGGGCGAACTACTAACTGGCGAACACCTTTGTCTACGCTTGGCCTGGTAGTCGGCGGTCCCCTACGGCAGCGCGCTTAGCCCGCGGCTCTCGTCGATCAGCACGCGCCGGTTCGCGGCCACGCTCCCGAACTGCTGCCTTGCCCCGCTGGGCCATTCCACCTCCACGCTGGCCGACGTGTCGGCGCCCAGGCCGAACGTCAGCGCCAGATCGCTCTGCGAGCAGTAACTCGACCCGCTGCGCACCATGTTCCACTGCCGGCCGCCGGCGCTCGCGACCCGCACCACGGCGCCGATGCCGTCGCGGTTCGACCGCACTCCCGCCAGCCGGACGCTCAGCCAGTGGTTGCGATTGCCGCCGTCGTTGCGCAGCAGAACCGCCGGACCGTTGTTGGTCGAGATCAGCACGTCTAAGTCGCCGTCGTGGTCGAAATCGGCATAGGCCGAACCGCGCGCCACATGGGGTTGCGAGAACGCCGGGCCTACGCCGGCACTTACGTTATCGAACCGGCCATTCCCTAAGTTGCGGAACAGCAGCGGCGATTCCCGGTAGCTCACCTTGGGCTGCACGCGGCCGATCTCGTCTTCGATGTGGCCATTGGCGGCGAAAATGTCCGGGTGGCCGTCCAGATCGTAATCGAAGAAGAAGACGCCGAAGCTGAGCGAGAGCAGGCTGGCGCGGCCCACCGCGGACGAAGGCGCCTCATCCACGAACAGGCCGTTGCCCTCGTTGTGGTACAGGCCCAGCATCTGGTTGGAGAAGTTGCCCACCAGCAGATGCGGGCGGCCGGAGCGGTCGTAATCGGCGGCATCCGCGCCCATGGCGCCGCGCGCCACGCCGTCTTCGCCATAAGCCACGCCGGCGGTCATGCCCTCTTCCTTGAAGGTTCCGTTGCCCAGGTTGCGGTAGAGCTTGTTGGGCTGGGTATCGTTGGCCACGAACAGGTCCGGCCATCCATCGTTGTCATAGTCGAGCACGGTCACGCCCAGCGACTTACTGGTGGCGTCGCCCAATCCGGCCCTTTCGGTAACATCCTCGAAGCGGCCGTTTCCCAGGTTATGATACAGGCGCGAGCGCGTGCCTTTATAGGATTCGGGCGTGCAATATGACTTAGTCGAGCCGTCCAGCGAGCACCACAGATCGGTCTGCCGACTCCACTGCACGTAGTTGGCGACGAACAGGTCGAGCCGCCCGTCGCGGTCGTAGTCCAGCCAGGCGGCGCTGGTTCCGAAATCGGCGTTTTGGATTCCGGCTTCGCGGGTCACGTCGCGGAACTTGCCGTGACCCTCGTTATGGAATAGGTGGCCGCCATCGAGCGCCGTGATGTAGACGTCCTCGCGGCCGTCGTTATCGTAGTCCGCGATGGCCACCCCCATGCCGTACATTTCCACGTCCAAACCACTGCCGGCGGTCACGTCGGTGAAGGTTCCGTCGTGGTTGTTGTGATAGAGCGCGGGGATACTGCGGCGGCCGCGCGGCGCGAAATCCTTGCCGTTGATCAGCAGAATGTCGGGCCAGCCGTCGCCATCGTAATCGAAAAAGGCGCAGCCCGCTCCCAGCGTCTCGGGCAGATACTTATGGCCCGTGCGGCCGGCGTTGTGGGTGAAGTGGATGCCCGCCTGGGCAGTAACATCGGTGAAGACCACTGCGGTGCGAGGCTGGTTGCCGGCGATGAGCGTAACTGTTGCAAAGGCAGCGGCGAAGGCCAGAAGCACCAGGCTTTGTGGGGCAGGTTGGCAACCTGCGGCCGATTGGCAATCGGCCTGGGCGGCATCGCGCGCAAACCCCGGCAGGCGGGTTACAAACTTGCCGCAGGTCGCCACCCTGCCCCACAGCGCCGGCGATCTCACTTACCCTCCCCAAGCGGCCCGCTCTCGTGGTCGTGGATGGCCTGGCGCTCGTTGTTATCTTCCGGGCTCAGCCGCCGCCGCTTTTCGGTGATGGCCTGCGAGCTCTCGTCGGCCTTGAAACGGCGGAACAGCTTCTCCTCGCGCGCCGCGGCGGCCGTGTCGCCCAGGCCGCGGTACGACAGCATCAGTGTGTAGTGCATCTGCACATCCTCCGGATCCACCGCGTCCACGGCCTTCAGCGTTTCGACGGCGGCGGCGTACTGGCGCTTCAGAAACTGGATGCGGGCCACCTGGTTCAGCACTACGCGGTCGCGCGGATATTGCGCGCGTACCTCGGCGAGCGAGCGAAGCGCGCCATCGTAATCGCCATCGGCCTTCTCGACCGCCGCCTGGAAAAACAGCGCGCGGCCGAGATGCGGATGAATGGCCAGGGCCTTCGCCAGGTACGGCTTCGCGGCGTCGGTTTCGCCCTCCTGGATCAGCGCTCGCGCCATGTTGAGCCAGCCGTCGGCGTACCCCGGTTCGGCCTCCGTCACCCGCTTGAAGGCATATTCCGCGCCCTTCAGATCGCCCTGCAGCAAGAGGCCGATGCCCCAGTCGTTCCATCGCTCGCGATCCTGTTTTCGCACCACCGGCGCCCACTCCGGCCGTCCCAGCGGCACCGTGGCATGGGCTTCCGCCAGGGTCACGATGGGCAGATCGGGAATGCGCCCGCGGATCTTTCCGCTCACGTTGGCGGGGATGGACGCGGGCGAAAAGCCGTACTCCAGGCCGTTGAAATCCGGGGTGAGCAGCGCCGGGTCTTGTCCGGGCCTGGGCGCGCCGGCATACGCGAACCGGGTGTAATACCAGGAGAACTTGCGGTAATTCAACCGCGCGGTGAGGTGAATCGGGCCCTTGGCGTTGGCGGGCGTCTTCACCAGGTAATGCGCCACGTCGGAGGCGCCCGGCGGAATCAGGCGCACGTAGAGCAGGCTGCGCGCCTGCCAGGCGTTGCGCTTGTCGATCGGGTTGCCGGCGCCGTCCAGTTGATAGGAGCGGTAGAAGTGCGCGCCCGGTTCCACCGGACCCTTGCCGCCGTTTTGCACCTTGCCGCTCCAGAACAGGACGCGCCCCGCGTCGTCGGTGGCCTGCAATTCCAGCCAGGCGTCGAAAGCGTCCACCGTTCCGGCAGGGAAGAAATGTCCGATCTTGCGGGTTCGCACCACCACGTCCACGCGGGCCGTGGAACCGGGCTCCAAACGCGCGCCGGCGGCGTCGATCGGCGCCGCGAGCCTGCCCACCTCGCGCACCAGCGCGGGCGCCGAGGCTTCCGCTTCCTCGCCGGAAGCGAACGTCGAATTGGCCTGGACAGCGTCGCTCCGCCGCAGCATGGCGGCCTGGCCGCGCGCGGCGTCCACCGGCGAGACGGCGAAGATATCCACCGTGATGAAGCCCGATTGGAGAAACTTCTCCGCGGCTTCGAGCTGCCCGCGGTCCTCATCGACGTACGGAACGGCGGTGTTGGCGGCGGCGAAGCGGTGCGAGTGAACCTTGCCATCGCGGTTGCCCGCGTCGCTGGAGGCCACCAGCGGCATGTGGCAATCGGCGCAAGCCGCGGACTTATCGGGGTAATAGAACGAGCGCGCGCCCTGGCCGGAAACGCCGCTGGCCTGCCAGTTATCGTAATCGTTGAAGCCGCGCAGCCAGCGGTAGTTATTCACCGGCACATCCAGGTGGACCTTGTGGCAGGCCGAGCAGAACTCCGCCTCGCGCATGAACGGTTTCAGGAAGGTCATGCGGTGGGGCCGCGGATTGAGGTAGGTCAGAAAGGACGCGGCCGCGCGGACCAGCCGGTTGCGGCTGGAAGCCAGTTCGTGCAGGGCCGGGTACTCCAGCGCGAAATCGCCGTTGCCCATGGTGCTTCCCACGTGCACGATGGCGTGGCAGGACATGCAGCCCAGGCCCGCCTGCGCCTCGGGTGTGTCGATAGTATCGGAGATAGGCCTATCGAAACGGCCATTGAAGAACACCGCGTGATCGTGGCATCCGGCGCACCACTTGCTGCCGTGCGTGCCCGTCACGCCCTGCATGTACTCAATGGCTTTTCGATAGAACTGGTTATTGAACGACGCCATGTGGTGCATGGAGCTCTTCCACTGCTGGTAGATGTCTTTGTGGCACTCGCCGCAGGTTTGGGACTCGAGGAAAAAGTTCGACGGAATGGTGCGCCCGCTGGTGCTGCGGGCCGAGGACGGCGCAAAGGGCGATTGCGCGCCCAGGCCCTCCTCATCCATGGAAAGCGGCGGGGATGGCGGATTCACAATCGCGGCATTCGCGCCGGGATGAACCCAACTCCAGACCGCCGCCGATACCGGCAGCAGCACCGCGACGGCGCAAGCCGGGGCCACGAGCGGGATCTGCCGCCGGAAGCGCCACGCCACCAAAGCCGCCGCGCCCGCGCCCAGGCCGATGTGCAGCCACAGAATGCCGCGATGGTCGAAGGTGTTGCCCCGCGCCACCAGGAACAGCGCCGCGCCGCCCGCCGCCAGAAACGCCCCGCTTTCGCGCGGATACCGCTTCACCGCCCGCGCGGCCACGGCCATCAGCAACAGGCCCGCGGCCAGGTGCGCCACCACGTTTCCCATGTAGAACAGAGATGCGGCCGGGAATGCCGCCAGGTAGCCGCTGTTGACCAGCAGGAACACGAATAGAGCGGCCGCAAAACGGGCTTTCATATGAGACTCAGCGGGAGCGGGCAACCCAGTAATCTTCCGAGTGCTGTGAGCCGAGCATACACCGCGTGGTCCGGGGCGGCAATAATGAGAAGATATTAGCCGTGGTTCGAGGCCGCACACCTACATTCCGGTTGCTGGCGGGGCTGGGCGTCACGCTCTCCGCCGTGGCCGTGTATTCGGCGTACACGGTCTACCAGTTGCGCACGCTCGAAAGCCTGCAGGCCGCCACCATCGACCGCAACCGCATCGATTCGCTGCTGCTGCTGCGCATCCAGAACAACCTGGGTTCCATAGCGCTCACCCTGCGCGACATGCTGGACCATACCGAACCGTATCCCCTGACCGCCTGGCGGGCGCCGCTGGCGCGCATCCGCACCGACCTGGCGGATGCCCTGGAGCGCGAAGCCAGGTACTCGCCCTCGACCGGCAGCGCGGAGAGCCGCTCGTATCTCTCCACCAGCATGCAGCAGTTCTGGGACGCGCTCGACCGGGTTTTCGCCCTCGCCGAAAGCGGCCAGAACGAAAAGGCCGGCGACACCATCCGGCTCTCGCTGCAGGCCCGTCAACAGGCTCTCACCACGGCGGTGGCCCGCCTGCTGGTGCAGAACAACGAAAGCGAGGAGCGCGCCGCCGAGGACACCCGCGCCATTTACCGGCGCGCCGAGCGCAACGTGTACGTGTTTCTGGCGGCGGTGCTGGTGGTGGTGGTGCTCACCAGCATCTATCTTTTCGATTACAACCGCCGCATGTTCGAGCGGGTGGAAGCCCTGTCGCACCGCCGCAGCGAGTTGGCGCAGCAGTTGATCTCCATGCAGGAGAATACCTTCCGCTCGATCTCGCGCGAGCTGCACGACGAGTTCGGCCAGATCCTGACCGCCATGGGCGCCATGCTGGCGCGCGCCCAACGGCGGACTCCGGCCGAAGCCGGCGCCGACCAGGACGATCTGCGGGAGATTCAGGAAGTGGCGCAATCCACTTTGGAAAAGGTCCGGTCGCTTTCCCACGCCTTGCACCCGGTGGTGCTGGACGACGCCGGCTTCGAGGGCGCGGTGGACGTCTACCTGCCCGCCTTCGAGAAGCAAACCGGGATTTCCGTGGAATACGAAAAGAGCGGAACCATGCGGGAGATCGACCGCGGCGTGGCCATCCATCTCTACCGCGTGCTGCAGGAGGCGTTGAACAACGTGGCGCGGCATTCCAAATCGGCCTCCGCGCAGGTACGCCTGAAGTACCTGCCCGCCAGCGTGATCCTGGAGGTGGAGGATCGCGGCATCGGTTTCGGCAAGGGCGAAGGCAGGGGGATGGGGCTGATCTCCATGCGGGAGCGCGCCGAGCTGGTGGGCGGCCTCGTGGAGGTGCTGAATGCCGACGGTTCCGGCACGCTGATCCGCATGACGGTGCCCTGCGCGTGAGGCGCCGGATCGCCCTCGAAACCGCTCAGATGAGCGGCTTCGCAGAGAAGTCTACTGATTCTAAAGGACTTAGTGCCATTAAAACCGCTCACCGGTGAGCGGATTTTGGGCAGCGGCCTGCGCTGACGTACGATAAGGAGGAACCCATCGTCATGAGCGACGCTCCCATTACGGTGCTGCTGGTGGACGATCACAGCCTGGTGCGCCGCGGCTTCCGGCGGCTGCTGGAGGAAGATCCCGGCATCCGCGTGGTGGGCGAAGCCAGCGACGGCCACGAAGCCGTCGAGGCGGCCGGCCGTCTGCGCCCGCGAGTGGTGGTGATGGACTTCGCCTTGCCCAGCATGAACGGCGCCGTGGCCACGCGCCACATCCTGAAATCCTGCCCCGGAACCGTGGTGCTGGTGCTCAGCATGCATTCCGAGGTGTCGTATGTGCGCACCTGCCTGGAGGCCGGCGCCAAGGGTTACCTGCTGAAGAACGCCATGGACCTGGAACTGGTGGCCGCGGTCAGGCGCGTGGCGGCCAACGAGTGCGTGCTGGACGCGCGCCTGGGCTCGCTGGCCGCCGCGCCCGAGAGCCAGCCCAGCCTGACCACGCGCGAACTGGAAGTGCTCCAGCTCATCGTAAACGGCCGGTCGAACAAGGAGATCGCCGCCGTGCTGGGGCTGAGCGTAAACACGGTTTCGGTGCATCGCGCCAATATCATGCAGGCCCTGGGGATGCACAACACCGCCGAACTGGTGGTCTACGCCATTCGCCAGGGCCTGGTGAGCATCGCGTGACGCGGCGTTCCCTGCTCGCGGGAGCCCTGGCGCCGCTGGCCCGGCCGCTGCTGTCCGCCCCGGCGGGGCTGGGGTTTTCGCTGGCCGACGTTACCGCCTCCGCCGGCCTGGAGTTCCATCACAACAGCGGCGCGTTCGGCGCCAAGTACCTTCCCGAAACCATGGGGCCGGGCTGCGCCTTTCTGGATTACGACGGCGACGGCTGGCTGGATATCCTGCTGGTGAACGGCATGGATTGGCCGGGCCACAAGCAACAGCGCAGCACGCTCAAGCTGTACCGCAACAATCGCAACGGCACCTTCACCGACGTGACCGAACGCGCCGGCCTCGCGGTGGAAATGTACGGCATGGGAGTGGCCGTGGCGGATTTCAATAACGACGGTTTCCCGGACATCCTGATCACGGCCGTCGGCCAGAACCGCCTGTTTCAGAACACCGGCGCGGGGCGCTTCGTGGATGTCACCGAGAAGGCCGGCCTCGGCGGACGCAACGGCTTCAGCACCTCGGCGCTCTGGTTCGATTTCGACCGCGACGGCTGGCTGGACCTGCTGGTCTGCAACTACGTCAAGTGGTCGCCGCAGCTCGACGTGTTCTGCAGCGTGGACGGCAAGCGCAAGTCCTACTGCACGCCGGAGGCCTATCACGGCGACACCTGCTGGCTGTTCCGCAACCGCGGGAACGGCACCTTCGAGGATGTCACGGCCAGGAGCGGCATTTTCGACCCCACCTCGAAATCGCTGGGCGTGGCTATGATGGATTACGACCGCGACGGCTGGCCGGACGTGCTGATCGCCAACGATACCCAGCCCAACAAGCTGTACCGCAATCTGCGCAACGGCACGTTCGAGGATGTCGCCGTGCGCGCCGACGTGGCCTTCAGCGAGGACGGCAAGGCCCGCGCCGGCATGGGAATCGACACCGCCGATTTCGACAACTCCGGCGTGGAAGGCATCGCCATCACCAATTTCGACAACGAAATGATCGCGCTGTACCGTCCCTCGCGCCCCGGGATGTTTACCGACGCCGCCATGAACGCCGGCGTGGGCCCGGCCTCGCGCGACAGCCTGGGCTTCGGCTGCGTGTTTCTGGACATCGATCTGGACGGGCGTCTGGACCTGATCGCGGTCAACGGCCACATCGACGAAACCGTCCGCCGGATCCACGGTAACACCGGTTACGCCCAGCCGCCGCACCTGTTCCTGAACCGCGGCGGCGGCCATTTCCAGGACGTGGCCGCACAGGCCGGCGGCGGTTTCGCCTCGCCCAAAGTAGGCCGCGGCCTGGCCTACGGCGATTTCGACCGCGACGGCGACCTGGACTTACTGCTCACCACTAACCAGGGCGCCGCGCACTTATACCGCAACGACGTAAGCTCCGGCGCTCGCTCGCTGCGTCTGCGGCTCATTGGAGTCAAGAGCAACCGCGACGCCATTGGCGCGGTGGTGCGCCTGACCACCCCCGACTCGACGCAAATGCGCACGGTGAAGACGGGGTCCAGTTACTTGTCGCAATCCGAGCTGACGCTTACTTTCGGCCTCGGCCCGCGCGACGCCGCCACGCGCATCGTGGTGGACTGGCCCAGCGGCGCGGTGCAGGAGTTTGCCAAGGTGGCCGCGGGGGCGTATGAGTGCGTCGAAGGGGGACAGTTAAGGCGCAGGGAGATTTGAGGGGAGGCGCGTGAGCTCCGCGCCAGAAACGATTCCGTGGCCGGGTGTCGGAGATGCCTCAGACCTGGTAAACTCTCTTACGGGCGTCGCATTGCCGGGCGAACCGGCGGTCGAAGGCAACCGGCTCGCACCGTCCAGAGTGGGAGAGACAATGGTGCGCACACACGGGAGTACGGCAAAGGTGCTCTTGACCCTTGCGCTGTGTGCATCTTGCGCAGGCGCCGCTACTACCAATTTCATCGTGTCGGGGACCCTGACGGACGGGGCCGTCCTAGGCGGAACGATCACTGTCGATACCATCGCGGGCACCGTCACCGCGGCCAATCTTCAACTCTCCGCACCGGATTCAGGGACCTTCAACGTTGTCGCCTATAGCTTCGCCTTCTCTGGCGCGATTTGGGAGCTTGTTGTTTATCCACCCCCCGGCGCCCCGGGAAACGGAGGGTGCGGAGGCAACCCGCCGGATTACAGTGATGGCTGCGTTTGGCCGAAGCTGTTTCTTTTCATGCCAACAGGTACATTGGTGGGCTACCTAGGAGGGCCGCTGTGCAGCTTCCCCTCCCCATCGTCGTCGTGTTTTGACAGCACTCTCGGGGGCACCCTGAGCTCATCCCTAGACCCGCCGGCCGGAGGGGGAGGGGGCGCAAACATAGACCTGCAAAGTGGCAGCGTCTCCTGCCCGGTGAATGTGGTTTTGTTTCCGTTGGCGCAGTATATGCAGGCGACGTTTACTCCCTTAAGTGGCGATACGCTCAAGCAGTACGCCACTGCCTGTGGTTATGACCACTTCAACTGGCAGCAGGAGATTACCACTCTCCCTAGCCCGAGCCCGTTTTACCCGCGCGTCCCCGGCGATATTCTGAACCCTCAAAACCTGGCTTGCAACACCTGCCCCCTGACGGCCAATCCGGCTAATCCTCTTTACGATCCGCCACCTGGGTCTTACACCTATGAGCCTGCGTCGTATGATCCTTATCCGTTTTACTACCCTTCGTCCTTTGTTGAAACTTCCGGAATTTGCACGATACCGCTAGGCGGTACTCTATGTTCCTTCCCATACATAGTAAGTTCCGACGGCACCACGCTTTCGTTTGTCGACGACCCCGCCGACCCATACCTGTTCGGGGGCTTCGTCGCGTTTTCGACCTCTCTTGTCGGCGTGGACAACCAGGGGAACGCGCACGGCCTCTATTCGTGGACCTGGAAGTCGACCTTCGACGGCACAACCGGCGGTGTCTCCCAAACAGCCAGCATTAACCCGGTCGACCCTGGCAGCGGGACCGGCGGCGTGACCATAGCGACCATCAATGGCGTCCCCGTCAGCCCGTGCGATATCAACTACGATGGCGTTGCGAATGTGGTCGATGTGCAGCTCATTATCAACGAAGCCCTCGGTGTGACCCCGGCGGTCAACGACCTGAACGGCGACGGAGTAGTCAACGTCGTGGATGTGCAGGTCGTAATCAATGCCGCTCTGGGCTTGGGCTGCGTAGCGTAGACCGCTCTACCGGCAGCCCGGCGCGCGCGGGCTGGCGAAGCGTCGAACCGCTCCGGGCCGGCCGCGCCCGCGTGGACTGGCCCAGCGCCGCGGTGCAGGAGTTTACCAAGGCCGCACTTCGCCTTGGCAGCCGGTCTCCTCGCCCGTCTCCCCGCCCCTGCGGCTCTTCGGCCCTTGCGCTATCCTGTGAAGTTCCCCTATGAAACGCACAGCGGTAGTCTTCGGCGCAGCCGGACAATTGGGAGTCGAACTGGTCCGGGAGTTGCGCGCGCGCCAATACGCCGTGGCTGCCTGGGACCGCTCCCACGTCGACATCACCCAGCCCCAGGCGGTGGAGAATGCCTTGACCCGGTCGGATCCCTCCGTGGTCTTCAACGCCGCGGCCTACAACCAGGTGGATGTCGCCGAACAGGAGCCCCAGGCGGCCTTCCTGGTGAATGCCCTGGCCGTGCGCAACCTGGCCATGGCCTGCCGTCAGACCGACGCCCGGCTCGTCCATTTCTCCACCGACCACGTCTTCGACGGCGCCGCCCGACACCCTTACGCCGAGGACGATCCCACCCATCCCCTCAGCGCCTATGCCGTCTCCAAGCTGGCCGGCGAGATGTATGCTCACGCCTACCTGGAAAGCGCCCTGATCGTGCGCACCTCGGGAGTTTTCGGACTGGGCGCCCTGAACACCGCCCGCGGCAACTTCGTCGAGCTGATGTTGCGCCTGGCCGCCTCGGGACATCCCATCCGCGTGGTGGAAGACCATGTGGCATCCCCCACATTCGCCCCGCTGCTGGCCGCCCGTACCCTCGACCTGGTGGAGCGCGGCCTGGCCGGCGTGTTCCACATCGGCGGCGGATTCCCCATTTCGTGGTTTCAGTTTGCCCGCGCCATCTTCGAGATCGCCGGCATCGCCGCGCCCCTGGTCGCCACCAACGAGCGCGAGTACCGCACTCCCGCCCGCCGCCCCAAGTACTCGGCGCTCTCCAACGCCAAGATGGAGCTCGCCGGCCTGGAGCCCATGCCCCCGCTGCGAAAAATGCTGGAAACCTATCTCGCCGGACGCGGCGAAGCGCTCACTGGGTCCGGGCCTCCGGCTTGATGGCGTAATATCCCTTGCGCGCCTGCGCCTTCAGGTCCTTGTTCGCCAGGCGTATCTCCAGCTTGCGGTAGCTGCCGTCCTTGGCGGGGTTGAGGGGCGTGTAGCCGATCGAGTACTGGCTGCGCATCTCGTCCGACAATTCCTTGAAGACCGCGTCCAGAGGCTTGCCCCGTCCCACCCGGTACACCCGGCCGCCGGTGGGGTCGGAGAGTTGGTGCAGCGCCGAGTCTCCGCCGGCGCCCATGCTGAATCCCCAGCCGCCGTAAGCCGAAGGGTCCGAGTACTCCACGCTGTACACCACTGCGTCGGCCTTCTGCGCGGCTTCGAGCGCGTCCTTCAATGGCACCCTGCTGCCCTCGTCTACGCCGTCGGTAATCACCACGATCACCTTGCGTCCCACCTCGGTTCGCAGCTTCTCGCCCGCCGCCAGGTAAATGGCTTCGTACAGGACCGTGCCGCGCGGTTGCCCCACCGTGGGCACCGGCCCGGGCCCGAAGCCTCCCACTCCCGAGGAAACGCGCAACTGGTTCAGCCCCTCGGTGAGCAGGCGCACCGAGTTGGTGTAATCCTGCAGCAACTCGGACTCCTCGCCGAAGTCGATCAGGAAGGCCTCGTCTTTCTTGCGCAGCACCTGCGAGAAAAACTGGGTGGCCGCGCTGCGTTCCACTCCGATCAGGTTGCGCTGGCTCCCGCTCACGTCCACCAGCAGCCCGATGGTCAGCGGCAGATCCGTCTCGCGCGTGAAATACTTGATGGGCTGCTGCTTGCCGTCCTCGAAGACGGCGAAGTCCTTGGCCTCCAGGTTGGCGATCAGCGCCCCGTGCTTGTCGCGCACCGAAGCCAGAATGTTCACCACGTCGACTTCCGTGCGGATGATCGTGGAATCGTCCTGCGGCTCCTGCTGCGGAGCGGGAGTCTGCGCCAGCAGCGCGCCGCCCAGTGTCAAAATGAGAAGGTTTCGCATCCGGTTAAAATAGGGGACGTGCCCCACCCCAGGATTGTTTCACGATGCATCATGCCATAGCCCACTTGCAGCGGCAAGACCCCGTTCTCGCCGGGATCATAGACCGCGTCGGAGACTATCGTATCGAATTTCGCGACCCGGATTTCGAAACGCTGGTCAAGTCAATTGTTTTTCAGCAACTCAGCGGCCGCGTGGCGGGCGTCATCTTCGGACGCCTGGCCGCCGCCGTGGGCGGCAAACTCACCCCCGCCGGCGTCCTGAAACTCCGGCCGTCCCGCATGCGCACGCTCGGTCTCTCCAGCCAGAAAATCGCCTACATCCGCGACCTGGCGCGCCACATCCGCGATGGCGCCCTGGTTTTCGAGGAACTGGCCGGCCTCCCGGACGCCGCCGTCATCGAGCGGCTGACCCAGGTCAAAGGCATCGGCGTCTGGACGGTCCACATGTTCCTGATCTTCGCCTTGCGCCGCACCGACGTGCTGCCCACCGGCGACCTGGGCATCCGCAACGCCATCCGCAAAGCCTATGGCCTGGAGGAAGTGCCTACCCCGTCCCAAGTCGAGATCATGGCGGAGCGCTGGCACCCCTTCTGCACGGTGGCAAGCTGGTACTTGTGGCGCAGCCTGGAACCGAACGCCAACCTGTAGGGCCGCCAGTCCCGGAAGCCTTCACTGCACCGGCGTTTTCACGGTTTGCCCACAAACAGGAGCACGCCGCCCGGCGATTCGACACCGCCCACCGATGCCTCGACCGCAACCGCGCCGGTGGGCGCCGTGGCGGGCAATTGAATTGTCACCTGGTATAGCGCCGCGTTTCCCGCCGCGATGTCCGCGCCGGTCACCTGCACCGCCATTCCGCCCACCGTCACCGTGGGTGCCGTCACCACCGCTGCCGCGCCGCTCACCGTCGAGCCTGCGGGCACCGGCGGATTGGTCGCGCCGAAGCCCGTGCCCAACAGCACCAGCGTGTCGCCAGGCTTCGCCGCCACGGCTCCCGGAACCGCCGACGGATCGCCCACCGCCGCGCCGTCCGACAGCCGCGACGCGACCGCATAGTTCGTCCCCGAGTACACAAAGAACGCCGGCGCCACGGCCTGCAATTGCGCGGTTGCCGCGGCGCTGGCCTGGCCGTTGTTCGCGACCACCACGGCGACCGGGCCGGTTGCGCTATCCGCGGGCGCCTGCACGTTGATCTGTGTGGGGCTGATGTAATCGACGAAGGCCGGCTTGCCATCGATGGTCACGCTGACACCGTCGAGCGAGGTGGGCAGGCTGCCGTTGGCCATTTCGGCCGCGGTCGGGTTGCGGCCAGGAGAGGTGTTGGCGAGGTTAGTGCCCCGAATGGTCACCCAGGAACCGGCTTGGATGCCCGGCTGAAGGCTGGCGGCATTGAGCACGGAAGCGATTACCGGCGGCTGCGGCGGCTCCGGCGCGGCCAGTTTCACCACGAAAGCTTCGCCATAGCCGTAGGGCGGTTGCAGCCCGCCGGGAACCGGGAAATCGTTCGACCAGGTCTGCCCCGCGAAGATCGGGTTACCCTGCGCATCGAGCGTCACCGCCAGTGCGCCGTCATCCTTCGAACCGCCGAAGTAAGTCGAGTAAGTCAGCCTGCCGCCATCCGCCGAAATAGTGGCCACAAAGGCGTCCGCCCCTCCGGCGTTGGCCGCTTGCGCGGGGCCGATGGTCGGGAAGTCGATGGAGCGCGTGCCGCCGGCCACGGTGGCGTTTCCGGCTGCGTCGAGCGCGATGCCGGAAATCCAGTTCTGCGTCTGGAAGACGCCGGGTTCGGCGGCGTACGTGCTGAACGGCTGCATGGAGGCGTGGCCGCCCAGGTAGGTGGAGTACACGATACTCGACCCATCGGCGCTGAGCTTGGTGACGAAGCCGCTGGTGGCCATCTGAGATATGGTGGCGTAGAGCGTGCCGGTGGCTCCGGCTGGAGCGAGGTTGAGGATGCTCGGGCCGCTCGCCTCCGGCGTGGGCGGCGGAATGAAGGAGTTGAGGGCGGTCCAGGTCCGGGCGCGGTCGTGCGAAGCGAACATGAGGCCGTTGTATTGCTCCGTCGCATAGAGCGTTCCACCTCCGTCCACCGCGAGGCTGTTGTAATCCGAAGCCGGCCCGGGCGGCGGATTGATGGCCAACCAGGTGACGCCGCCATCGTCGCTGCGCCAGCCCAGGCCGATATATACCGTCGAGGGATTGGCGGAGGGGTCGACGATCACTTCGGAATAGCTCTCCAGCTCGCCCGGCGTCACTGACGGGATCTGTATCCAATCCGCCCCGCCGTCGTCGCTGCGATACAAAGCCGGGGGCTGGAAGTAGCCGCAGTTGGGATTGGGAGCGCAGCAGGTGGGGCCGCAAATGGCCATGGCCGAGGCGGCGAAAACGCGGCCGCTCACGCGAGGGTCGAGCGCCATGCCTTCCACCTCGCCAGGGAATGCCAGGGCGTTCCAGGTGGCGCCGCCATCGGTGCTCTTGCGGATGAAACTGCCGATTTCATAGACGGTGCTGGGATTCTGCGCATCCACGGCAATTCGGAAAACCAGGAATGTCGGGGAATCGACGGCGTTCCAGGTGGCGCCGCCATCCATGCTCTTATAAACGGGCATCGCCGTCGAGCCGCAGGCGAGCCCAGTGGCCGAATAGAGCGCCGTGGATGCATACAAGGTCTGGGGATGGACCGGATCGACGGTGAGCGTCTCCATGTACGTGCAGCCGAGGCCGGAGTTGGCGCTGGTCCAGGTGACGCCGGCGTCCGTGCTCTTGAAGATGCCCAGATCCGCGGTGAGGGCGTAAAGCGTGGTGGGGTTGGTTGGGTCCACCACCAACTGCTCCGGCTGCGCGAAGGGTAGACCGTCCATGGGCGCCCAGG
>Ga0326728_10007289_pt1 | contig 28668 bp, 24 predicted proteins | sample MB3enrmetagenome_FD_207602 | JGI IMG/M metagenome (GOLD analysis project Ga0326728, IMG submission 207602) | Lab enriched peat soil microbial communities from McLean, Ithaca, NY, United States - MB31MN | ecosystem: Environmental > Terrestrial > Soil > Wetlands > Peat | place: USA: New York... | reverse complement strand
GCCGTGTTGGAGAGCTTTGCCGCCGGAGACCTGGACCTCCTGGTGGGCACCCAAATGATCGCCAAGGGCCACCATTTCCCCCGGGTCAGCCTGGTGGGCGTGGTGGCCGCGGATTTGAGCCTCTTTTTCCCCGAGTATCACGCCGGGGAGCGCACCTTCCAGCTCCTCTCCCAGGTGGCCGGCCGGGCAGGCCGGGGTGAGGCCCCCGGGAAGGTCCTGGTGCAAACCTTCCATCCGGAGCATTACCTCTTCCAAATGGTGCAGAGCCAGGATTTTGTCGGTTTCTATGAACGGGAAATCGAGATTCGACGCCGCCTGGGCTATCCGCCCTTCACCCGTCTGGCCCTGGCTCGACTCGACGGCCCCTTCGAGGAGGCCGTGGCCCGGGAGGCCCAGCGGCTGGCGGCAGCCTTGAAAAGGGAAGTGGAGCGGGACGGCCAGCTGCGGTCCCGGGTGCAGGTGCTGGGGCCGGCCCCCGCGGGATTGAGCCGTCTTCAGGGCCGCTACCGCTGGCAGTTGCTCCTGAAAAGCTACGGCCGGCCAGCCCTGGCCACGGCCTTAGGCCACCTGCGCCGCCTCTTTCGCCCTCTTCCCCGAGCCCGCCTGAACCTTACCCTGGACATCGACCCCAATAATCTCTATTAAGGGCGACGGATAATGTAGCCGCAAGCTTTAGCTTGCGCAATAGTAGTCAGTTCCCAGTTGCCAGTTCCCAGATTGGACATCTATCCCAATAATCTCCGTTAAGGATGGCCCAGCCCCTCGCCCTTCTATAAACCACGGCTTTTCAAGGAGTTTTGTAGGGGCGACAATGGCACAGGCTTCCAGCCTGTGATTGGGTCGCCCCTACTTCCATAAACCACGCCTTTCCTGCGGTTTTGAAGGGGCGCCCTGTGGCCGCCCGTTATCTGGCCCCGCCCAAGAACCGCGGCCTTGCCTGCGGGCGGGAGTTGCCTCCTGACCCGCGTGCCCTTACCCGCTTTCTATTTCCGCCAAATACTCGGCATATAGATCCACGTCGCCGCTCCTGGCCAGCTGCCGGTCTTCATAAGGAACCGCCAGCCTCCGATAAAATTCCTGACCGAGGTTGGTGAAGATACCGCTGAGCATGGCGATCAGCCAGTAGCGCATCCCGCCGCCGCGGCGGCGAACGACCTGCAAGGCCAGGCGGGTGCAGGCGTAGTTCAACAGCCCGGCGAAGGCCCCCTCCCCGCCGTCCTCCCGGGCCAGCCCATTGATGCAGTCTGCCAGCTCATCGATCAGTCAATCACAGAGCTTTCTCTGTGCTGCCGGAATGTAGGGCATGACGACCTCCTCCTGGGTTTTTTGGTTAGCGCCGGCAAGAGCCGCCTTGGGTTTACGGTTAATTTGGCGTGCCGCTTTAACGAGCGGATAGAACCTATTGCAAAACCTGATTTCACTGTCATCCTGAACGAAGTGAAGGATCTCAAGTCACTAAAAACACTAGATTCTTCGCTTCGCTCAGAATGACATGTTTGGGCAGACCGGGGTTTTGCAATAGCTTCTATCAGTTGTGCTTCGTAAATAGTATGGCATTAAATCAAGTGAAAACCTAAGTTCCAAGGGTATTAAAGTCCCCCTTTGGAAAAGGGGGATTTAGCAGGTTGTTGAAAAACTCCCATAATTGAGAATTTGTCATTCTGAGCGAAGCGAAGAATCTAGTCATATTAATAAGTTCTAGATCCTTCACTTCGTTCAGGATGACATAAAAACCCGTTTTTCAACAACCTGTTAGGGAGATTTAGCAAGGTTATTTTAAATCCCCCCTGCCCCCTTTTTCAAAGGGGGGTTAAAAACGTGGTTTGAAATCTCATAGCAATTATGAAGTTTCACACTGGTGCGCACCGCCTACCAGACCTCACCCGGCCCCTCACCCTTGACCTTTGCCCTGGCAGAGGTTATAAAATTTTTGTCAGGGTTGGGGAACCCTTCCTGGCGACCAGGGTAATAAGTGCGCCCGTAGCTCAGTCCGGATAGAGCAACGGACTACGAATCCGTGTGTCGGGGGTTCAAATCCCTCCGGGCGCGCCAATGATCCATCTACCCCCACTTTAGTAAAGATGGGGGGCTGCGAATTATCCTGCCATCCCTTCTCCCCCAGGGTAGGGGCGGGGTTTCCCCGCCCGGGCGGCGAGACGCCGCCCCTACCGGCAAGGGAAGGACCTTCGGGGGAGATGATTTGGAGTCTTATAAAATCCACTTGAGCGAGCAGGAGATGCCCCAGGAGTGGTATAATCTCCTGCCGGACCTGCCCGCGCCCCTGCCGCCCTATCTCCATCCGGGCACCGGCGAGCCCATCGGGCCCCAGGACCTGGCCGCCATCTTTCCCATGGAACTCATTCAGCAGGAAGTGAGCCCCCAGCGTTGGATCCCCATTCCCGACGAAGTGCGCCGCATCTATCAATTATGGCGGCCCAGCCCGCTGCACCGGGCCCGCAATCTGGAAGCCGCCCTGGGCACCCCGGCCCGCATCTATTATAAGAACGAGTCCGTGAGCCCCGCCGGCAGCCATAAACCCAATACCGCCGTGGCCCAGGCTTATTACAACAAGGCCGCGGGCATCAAACGGCTGGCCACCGAAACCGGCGCCGGGCAATGGGGCAGCGCCCTGGCCCTGGCCTGCAACTTTTTCGGACTGGAATGCACGGTGTACATGGTCAAGGTGAGCTATCAGCAGAAGCCTTACCGCCGCTCCCTGATGCATATCTGGGGGGCCAGCGTCTACCCGTCCCCCACGGACCGCACTCAGGCGGGCCGCCAGATCCTGGTCCGGGACCCGGAAACCCCGGGCAGCCTGGGGATGGCGATCTCCGAAGCGGTGGAAGACGCCGCCAGCCACGCCGATACCAACTACTCCCTGGGCAGCGTCCTCAATCACGTCCTGCTGCACCAGACCATCGTCGGCCTGGAGACCAAAAAGCAACTGGCCCTGGCCGGCGAAGAGCCGGATATCCTCATCGGCTGCGTGGGTGGGGGCAGCAACTTCGCGGGCTTCTGCTTTCCCTTTGTCCGGGGCAAATTGCAGGGCAAGGACCGGCGCTTCATTGCGGTGGAGCCCACCGCCTGCCCCACCCTCACCAAGGGAACTTACACCTACGACTTCGGAGACAAGGCCGGCCTCACCCCCCTGATCATGATGTACACCCTGGGGCACTCCTTTGTGCCTTCGGGCATCCATGCCGGCGGCTTGCGGTATCACGGCGACGCGCCTTTGCTCTGCCTGCTGGTGCACGAAAAGGTCATCGAAGCCCGGGCCTATCCCCAGAACCCCGTGTTTGAGGCGGCGCGCCTCTTCGCCGAAACCGAGGGCCTTATCCCGGCGCCGGAGACGGCGCATGCCATCAAGGCGGCGGTGGACGAAGCCCGGGTGTGCAAGGAGACCAACCGGCCTAAATGTATTATCCTCAACTTCTCGGGCCACGGCCACTTCGACCTGGCGGCCTACGACGCTTACCTGAAAGGGCAACTGCAAGATATCGAGCTGGACCCCGATGCCATGATCCAAAAGGCCCTGACGGAGCTGCCCAAACTGCCGGGGAAATAAGCCTGCCCCCGACACCGGATGCGGGGAAAGCCGGCAAACCTCTTGTCCGCCGCGGGCGCTCCCAAAAATATACGGGCTTGGGTCTGCTGGCCAAATCTCTTTATTTTCCGGGGCTGGCCGGGTATCCTGCCCTTGCCCGGGCCAACCCCAGGTAACCACCGTGAACAACCAAAGGTTTCCTGAATAGAATCAAAGATATTTAGGCCTAGCCCCGATAATCGGCGGCCACAGACCGCCCTATTCCCCCCAGGCCCCCCGATTTTCTCTAAATTCCCCTGGCGCCCAGGACAATTCTGGTATCCCTCTTGCAATAGGTTTGACAAAAATTTTCTTATCCGCCAAGATTTTTTGCCGATTCTATTGATAGCGGCTCAGATATTCAATACCAGATAACTATCGCTTCGACAATCTGTTGTTCAAACGGCCCGATGGATAGGCTGATCCATTCACCGGTGCGCTTAGGGATTTTTAATGATGCAAACTAATCTGGAAGTCGGCTATGGAATGGCCAAGGGAAAGGATGCCTTAGCAGTTGGCAAAAAAGCCGCCCGCCAGGCCCTGGAGACCATCAAAGAACACCCCCTTTCCCTGGTCCAGGTGTTCGCTTCGCCCCATTATGACCCGGAGGCCTTGCTCCGGGGGATCCGCCAGGTGGTAGGCCCGGCGCCGCTGATTGGCGCCAGCGCCGCCCGGGAGATCTGCAACGGCGTCCAGGGCCGGGTGGTGGTGGTGTTGGCGCTGGCCTCCCCTTATCTTCGAGTGAAGGTGGCAGTGGGCCGCGGGGTCTCCCAGGACTGGCAGCGGGCGGTGATTGAGGCGATCGCCTCTCCGGATATCGCCCCCTATTTCTACTGCCCGCAGAACGTCATGGGGTCGCTGCTGAGCTGCCAGAGCGAGTCGGCCTTCGCGCTGCTGTTTTCCCCGGGCGCCACCCGCACTGCCGATTCCTGCAGCTTCCAGATCCTGGAAACCCTCGAGCGCCTCTCCCAGGGACGGCTCCCCATCATGTGGGGCAACTCCGCGGATGATCGGCCCCTGGAAGGCAATTACGTCTTTTCGGGCGCCGAGGTTTACCACGACAGCATTCTGGTGGCGGTCGTCGAGACCAGCTTGACCTTCGGCATCTCCCTGGCTCATAGCTTCCGGCCCACCTCCCCACGGGCCACAGTCACCCTGGCCCGGGGCCTGGAGGTCCTGGAATTGGACGGCCAGCCGGCCGCCGACGTCTATTGCCGCATGCTGCAGCTCCCCCGGGAGGCCCTGGCCGGGAAGCACCTGGCCCTGACCAACGGGCGGCCCCTGGAGATTCTTGATCCTTCCGGCCAGATCAACGTGGCCCCCTGCTTTACCGATTCCGGCGGGGTGCGCTTCACTCAGCCGGCGCCCGAGGCCGCCTGCCTGACCCTGATGCCAGCCGCTCACGACCACCCGGTGGCGGCCGGCGGCGAAGCCCTGCGCAAGGCCCTGTGGCGCGGCTCCATCATGGACCCGGGGCTGGCCCTGGTTTTTTCCTGTGCCCTCAGGAACCGCACTTTGGGGTCCCGTCTCGGGGAGGAGATCTCCGGCATGATGGACCTGGCCCCCCAGGTCCCCATAGTGGGTTTTTGCAGTTGCGCCGGACAGGGATTGGCCGACGACGGGGTCAACCGCCACCATAATGAGGTGATCGCGGTACTGGCCCTGGGTCGTGATCTCTCCCAGGCCGCCCAGATGGCCTTGGAAAACGAATCCCTGCGCGCCGCCCTTCGATGCCAGGACATCATTGTCGAAATCGATAAGCGACTGGCGCGTAAGGTTGCCAAGCAGCCGCAGGTCGAGGAGAAGATGGGAGAGAGCGAGGCATTAGAGCAACTGCTGCAATCCCAGAGAATGGAGGCGGTAGGAAGGTTGGCGAGCGGAGTGGCCCATGACTTCAACAACATGTTGACTGCCATCATGGGCTACAGTGAGATCGTCATGATGTCTTTCCGGGAGGAAGATCCCACCTTCCATCACCTGGAAGAAATCAATAAATCGGCGGAGCGGGCCGCCGCCCTGACCCGCCAACTCCTGGCCTTCAGCCGCAAACAATTGCTGCAGCCCCGGGTGACCAACCTCAATACGGTGATCACCAACCTGGAGGCGATGCTGCGCCGGCTCCTCGGCGAAGACATCGACTTGGTCATCCTTCTCGACCAGGCCCTGAAGGCGGTGAAGGCCGATCCGGGCCAGTTGGAACAGGTCATCATGAACCTGGTGATCAATGCCCGGGACGCTATGCCCATGGGAGGCAAAATCATCGTACAGACGGCCAACGTCTATGTGAACGAAACCTTTACCCGCCCCCACCCCGAGCTCCAGCCCGGTCCTTATGTCCAGGTTTCGGTGATCGACCACGGCCTGGGCATGGACCCGGAAACCCTGCCTCATATCTTCGATCCCTTCTTTACCACCAAGGCGTCCGGCAAGGGCACCGGACTGGGGCTGTCCACCGTCTACGGGATCATCCAGCAGAGCGGCGGCCATATCGAGGTCTCCAGCCAGCCGGAAGGGGGCACGGTCTTCGAGATCTACCTGCCGCAGATTGAAGATTCCCTGGAGGAATCTTTGGAGCGGGGCGTCTCTGAGGTCACCCCCCAGGGCAGCGAAACCGTTCTGGTGGTGGAAGATGAGGAGCTTCTCCTGGTATTGATCCAGGAAGCCCTGAAGATGCATGGCTATCACGTGCTGACGGCCCGCAACGCCACGGAGGCCCTGGATCTGGTCAAAGGTCATGCCGCCCCCATCCACCTGTTGTTGACGGACGTGGTGATGCCGCACAAGAACGGCCGGGAATTGGCCGAACTCTTAAAGCCGCTGCACCCGGAAATGAAGATTCTCTTTATGTCGGGTTATACGGAGGACTGCATGGTGATTCGCGGCTTGCTGAATGCGGCTCTGCCCTTTATCCAGAAACCTTTTCCGCCCATGGACCTGGTGTGTAAGGTCCGGGAGATGATAGATAACCCAACGAATTAGCAAGTTATAGAAGCGAGCCGGAAACCCAACCAATCCTGGGTAGCATGGGCTGCTCATCGGCAGAAAATCGGCAAGTCCTGAGACTAGCTGGTGGAAAGACCACCCATGGCAAGAGTTTTGATCATCGACGACGACCAGATGTTTGGAGAGATGCTCTCCGAAATGGTGCAAACCCTGGGCCAGGAGAGCCTTTGCGCCCCAACCCTGGCAGAAGGTTTGCGGCTGGCCACCGCCGGGCCATTCGACGTGGTCTTCCTCGATGTGCGCATGCCCGACGGTAGCGGGTTGGAATTGTTGCCGCAGGTGCGGCAAACTTCTTCCGCTCCCGAGGTCATCATTATCACCGGGGCCGGCGATCCCGATGGGGCCGAACTGGCCATCCGCAAGGGCGCCTGGGATTACATCGAAAAGCAGTCCTCCATTAAACAGATCTCCCTGCCTTTGGTTCGCGCCCTGCAGTACCGGCAGGAGAAACAGCTCAAAAAACCTCCGGTGGCTTTAAAGTTGCAAAGGATTGTGGGACAAAGCCCGCAGATGGCGGCCTCCTATGATTTAGTGGCCCAGGCCGCCGACAGCGACGCCAATGTGCTGATCTACGGCGAGACGGGCACTGGCAAGGAGCTGTTCGCCCAGGCGATCTACCAAAACAGCCCCCGGGCCGGCAAAGGTTTTGTGGTAGTGGATTGCGCCGCCCTCCCGTCCTCCCTGGTGGAGAGCGCCCTCTTCGGACATGAAAAGGGGGCTTTTACCAGCGCCGATCGCTCCCAGGTGGGCCTGATTAAGCAAGCGGATGGCGGCACCCTGTTTCTGGATGAGGTGGGCGAACTCCCCATGGAGATACAAAAGGCCTTTTTGCGGGTGCTGCAGGAACGGCGCTTTCGACCCGTGGGCAGCAGATTTGAGACCGAGAGCGATTTTCGCCTGATAGCCGCCACCAATCGCGACCTCGATGAACTGGCCGCCAAAGGCCTGTTTCGCCGTGACCTGCTTTTCCGTTTGCGGGCCATCACCCTGGATTTGCCGCCTTTGCGCCACCGCCCTGGCGATCTAAAGGATCTGACCCTGTTCCACATCGCTCGCGTTTGCGAAAAATGGGGCATCGGACCCAAAGGCTTTGCCCCGGAATTTCTGGAGGCCCTCCTGGCCCATGATTGGCCGGGAAATGTTCGGGAACTGTTCAATACCCTGGACCGTGCTTTGGCTGAGTCACGTTATGAACCCACCTTATTCCCCAAGCACCTACCCAGCCAAATCCGCATCAAGGTAGCCCGGGCCGCGGTGGCCAAGGAACCCTCCGCCGACGCCCCGGGCGGAAACGGCACTGGAGAAAGGACCGCGGCCAAGACCTTACCCAGGCTGCATGATTTCCGCCAAATGGCAATCAAGGAAGCGGAAAAAGAATACCTGTTCGATCTGATGTCCCGGACGGCGGGCAATGTCCAGGAGGCCTGCCGCATCTCCCAATTATCCCAGCCCCGCCTTTATGCGCTCTTAAAGAAAAGCGGCATTTCCAGAAGGCCATAAGCGGACTTCCAGGTGACCTTCCCGCCCTGCCGGCTCCGGCGGGGCGGACTTTTTTTTGGAGTTTCCGATCTGCGGTTTTCGGTTTGGAGAATCGTCGCTTGCCCTCCCGGGGCGGTGGCGCCAAGGCGGGTGAGAAACCTTCCTCCGTCACATAAATGCCATTCTTTCCAGCTGGCGCCAGCTGGCGCCAATTTTCGGCATGTATTTTGTAACACTCAGGTTAGAGACAAAAGTTCAATGAGAATGAAACCCAAACCAAAGAAGCTAGCGCTTCCGGACCTGCGGGCGTTGATGGACTCACCCTTGTATTGGACGATGAACGTCAAAGACAGGTTGGCCCTGGTTCGACATAAGGTGAGCTCCCGCGGTGATGGGGGCGCCAGTTTACGGCAAAGGATCATGGCCTGGATCAAGACGGGGTTATGAACCAGGATAACTCTTGAAGATATTTGAGAAATTTAGCCTGAGGTCCCCGCAGCCCGTTGTTGGCAAACTGTCCCATGGCCTGGACTGTTCCCATTTCGGAAGTTTTTCCACCCCCTGCTATCTTCTTCTTCACTTCCCCCCAAATCCTCCGCAAGGCTGCCGGGTCTCCAAGGGCCGGCATTCTCAATTCATGAGAAATTTCTAATTACCCAAGAAATTTTTTCTATTTCAGTTGACCATTCTGGCCCGAATTATCGAGTCCGGTGGATAACTATTGGATATTTCAATTAATTTATAACAATCGCAATTTGGCATATTTATTGATGGTAACCACATCGAAGCTCGCCAGTAATTCTCCCATGAATCGTATTTCTCCTGAGAGAACGGAAAGGAGGGACGCTGTCAAAAATTTTCCTGAATGAGGAGAGAGCGAGCGCGGTGGAATACGGGTTGTTGCCAGCCCTGGTCGCCATAGTGATCATCACCGCGGTGACTACCCTGGGACCAACTTGAGCGGTTAATTCAACACGGTAGCCGTTGCCTTCCGCGAATGGAGCGGCCAGCGGTCAACGGCGTGGGGCAATCCCACCAAACCAAGGCGGCGGTCGCCTTGTAATCTGAAAGGAGAGTATCAAAATGGCAACAATCAAGCGGTTTATGACAGATGAGTCCGGCGCCACCGCCGTGGAATACGGCCTGCTGGTAGCCCTGATCGCAGTGGTGATCATCACCGCGGTCACCACCCTGGGCACCAACCTGAGCTCCAAGTTCAACACGGTCGCCACCGACATCGCCAGCGCCAGTTAATCTAGACCTCCAAGGGACTACAGCCTGTAAGTAGGCCCGCTCATGGAGAGGGTCGCGTGGTTTTTCCGTGATGAGTCCGGGGCCGGCGCAGTGGAGTACGGCCTGCTGCTGGCCCTGGTCCACCTGGGTACTGACCGGAGAGAATCCCAATGGCAACCTTCAAGCAGTTTGCGAAGGATGAGAGCGGAGCCACCGCAACGGAATACGGCCTGTTGGTGGTCCTGATCGCGGTGGTGATCATCACCGCGGTCACCTCCCTGGGCAGCAACCTGAATGCCAAGTTCAACAAGGCCGTCACGCAAATCAGCGCCGCCAGTTAATCTAAATGTCCAAGGGACTGCACCCTTTAAGGAGGTCTGCTCAGGGAGAGGGTCAAGCGGTTTTCCCGTGGCGAGTCAGGAGCCAGCGCGGTGGAGTACGGCCTGCTGCTGGCCCTGATCCTCCCTGGGCGCGGGTCGGGGGATCAGTCCTCCGGCCCCGGCCTTCCCTCCGCCGCCTCGCCTAGGAAGAATAGGTGGAGGGAGCGGGGGATGGGACCTGAGACCATAAGCCTTGACGGGTGAGGGAATCACGGCTGCCGCCTTTGGCGACTTAACCATCATTGGCGCCCGAGTCACCCTGGCGGCGAACCGGGTAAAAGGAACCGATCATGAATTTATCTAAGGGGACTATCTTTATGGCGATTTCCGGGTTGGTGGGCCTGGCCGCCATGTATGCGGTCCATCACTATATTTCCGCTCAAACCCGGGTGACCGCCAAACCGGTGGGCCAGGTGATGGTCGCCGCCACGGACATCTCCCCCGGCGCCATCATCACCAAGGCGATGGTGAAGAGCGTCACCTGGCCTCAGGAATTAATTCCTCCCAAGGCCGCCATCACCACGGTCCAACTGGAGGGCCGCATCATCAACACGCCCGTGACCGCCGGAGCGCCCATCTTGCTCACCTGGCTGGCCCCGGAGGGGGCTGCCGCCGGTTTAGCGGGCCTGCTGACTGAGGGGAAGCGGGCTCTCTCGGTGCGGGTCGATGATGTTTCGGGGGTGGCCGGCTTCGTCCATCCCGGCGATCATGTGGATATCCTGATGGAAATGGCCAAGCCCGGTTCCACGGACCACTTTTCCAAAACCATCCTGCAAAATATCGTGATTTTGAGCGCCGGCCAGACCTGGGAGCAGGGTCGGGATGAAAAGCCCGCGGTAGTAAATACCGTAACCCTGGTTTTGACCACGGCACAGGCGGAGATCATGAACCTGGCCAGCAATCAGGGCAAGATCCGCCTGGCTTTGAGAAACCGCAACGATGTGGCAGAGCTGGCGACCCGAGGAGTGGATACCTCGAGTCTCCTCGGCCCCGACAGCGAAAAGGAAGAGGCTCCCAAGGGGGCGACTCCCAACCGGAAGAATGTGGAAGTGATCAAAGGGCTGGCGTGTTCCCGGGTCAATCTTTAGTTTTCCGGTAGCCTCACTACGCTGAGGCGGTTGCCCAGAGACAAAGAGACGATGGACACGGATAAACTAAATATCTCAATTATTTACGCGGACGGCCTTCCCTTCGCCCCTCTTTCGGATTTGCTGAATGATCTTCCTCTGGTGGAGGCCACCGAGCAATTCCACGATGTGGCGGCATTCCTGAGGAAGGGCCCGGAGACCCCGCCGGACTCGGTGGTGGTCTACCTTAACGGCCTTACCACCCCGCCCCAGTGGATCGAGGCCCTGTGCCGCAAGTTTCCCCAGGTCCCGGTAATGGCCTGTTCCGAGAGATTGGAACCGGACTTTCTGATGCGCGCCATGCAGTTGGGGGTCCGGGAGTTTTTGCCTTTGCCCCTGACCCGGGAGGTGGTAGAAGGGGCGCTGCAGCGGGTGCAGTTCTCCAAGCAGCGCCAGGCCGCCGGTCACGCCCAGGGCGCCGTAGTAGCGGTTACCGGACATAAGGGCGGCAGCGGCACTACCACCATAGCCATCAATCTGGCGGTGGCCCTGGAGGATCTAAGCGCGGAACGCTGCGCCCTGCTGGATCTGGGCCGCCCTTTCCCCGATATCGGCAATTTCCTGGACCGTGACAGCACCTACGACCTGGGCGATGTAATTCACAATCTCGATTCCCTGGACCAGTCATTCTTCCAGAGGATCATGCAACCTTATGGGAATAATCTGGATATCCTCTATGGCATCTCGGACTTTAAGGAGCAGGATAGCCTGGATCTGGAAGGCGTGGGAAAGATCTTCAGCATTCTGCGCGGGCTTTACCAGCATATCGTGGTGGACCTGGGCCATTTATTTGATCAATTGTTTTTCCGGGTGTTTCAGGAGGCCGACCTGGTACTGATACTGACCGAGCTCAATGTCCCCAATATCCGCAACCTGAGGAAACTTTGGCCCACGCTCAAGGACTGGGACCAGGGTCGGAAAAAACTCAAAGTGGTGGTTAACCGTCATAACAAGGGCAATGACCTGGGAATACGGGAACTGGAAAGGATCATCGGTGAACCGCCCCTGGCCATCCTCGCCAGCGATTACCAGCCATTGATCGAGGCAATCAACAAGGGAGTGCCACTGGCGAAGGTGGAACCCCGTTCCAAGCTCTATCTGGGATTAAAGGACGTGGCCCAAATGATCATCCGCCTCCACGGAGGAGAAGTGAAAGGCGCCGATGGCGCGGCAGCGCGTCGGCGTTTTTGGATATTTTAGTTATTTGGCACCTGGATAAGAGGATAGAAAAATGGCACTGATGAGAATTCACCCGACGGCTCCGGCTCTGATAGGAATCAAGCCCAGTACCGGCTTGGTGTGCAGCTGGGAGCCAGGGCGGGAAGCCCGCCTCTATGCGGTGAAGAGCCGGATACACCATCGCCTGCTGGAAAGGCTCGATCTTGCCCAATTGGAGACCCTGGACCATACCAAGATGGCCCAGGAGATTCGCCAGGTATTGAACCAGCTCTTGGAAGATGAGACCGAGCCCCTGAACCTAAGTGAAAAATCCCGCCTGGTAGAGGAATTGGAATTTGAGATCCTGGGGCTCGGACCCCTGGAGCCCTTGCTGAAGGATCCCACCATCTCGGACATCCTGGCCAACCGGTATGATCAGGTATACATCGAAAGGCAGGGGCGGCTGGAGCTCACCACTGTGCGGTTCCAAAACAATGAGCATTTACTCAAAATTATCAACAAGATAGTCTCAAACGTGGGGCGCCGCATCGATGAGTCCACCCCCATGGTGGATGCCAGGCTTCCCGATGGCTCCCGGGTCAATGCCATCATCCCCCCCCTGGCCCTGGACGGCCCCATGCTGTCCATTCGGCGCTTTGGGGTCCAACGCCCCAAGTTGGAGGATTTGCTGGAAAAAGGCAGCCTCTCCCCGGAAATCGGCGAATTGATCAAAGCCATTGCGGTGGCCAAACTGAACATCCTCATCTCCGGGGGCACGGGGGCCGGCAAAACTACCCTGCTCAACATCATCTCCGGCTATATCCCGTCCTCTGAGCGCATCCTTACCATCGAGGATTCCGCTGAACTGCAACTGCAGCAGGAACATGTCTGCCGCCTGGAGACCCGGCCGCCCAACGTGGAAGGCAAGGGAGAGATAACCCAGCGGGACCTGGTGCGCAATGCCCTGCGGATGAGGCCGGACCGGATCATCGTAGGTGAGGTGCGCGGCGCTGAAGTGATCGACATGTTTCAGGCCATGAACACCGGCCATGAGGGCTCCATGACCACCATCCACGCCAACACCTCCCGGGACGCCCTGCTGCGTATGGAAACCATGATTTCCCTCTGCGGCATCAACATCCAGGAGAAGGCCATGCGGCAGATGATCTCCTCGTCCTTGAACGTCGTCATCCAACTGGCGCGCCACAGCGACGGGGTTCGCCGGTTGGTGAGCCTCTCTGAGATTACCGGAATGGAGAGCGGCATGATCAGCATGCAGGATATCTTTGTCTTCGTAAGACACGGTATGGACCATGAGGGCAAGATCCTGGGAAGATATGGGGCCACCGGGGTGATGCCCCACTTTGCCGAGCGCTGCCAGCTCTTTGGGGCGCCGCTGCCAGATATATTCGAGCCCCTGGCTGACCTGGAACATCCGCTTATTAACTGCTAAGGAGGAGAGGTTACCCCCCATGGAAGCCCTGATCAATTATTTGACCGCTTCTCCGAAGACTCAGTATTTCTTCGTCATGTCCAGCGTCTTAGCGGGATTGGCCTTCTTTCTATCCGGGTTTTATTTCTCCTTCGTGCGGCCTATGGGCCACCATAAGATGAACCAACGGCTCTGGGGAAATAGCGGGAAAAGACTGGTTGACGCCCGCCTCTTCAAGACCCAGGACGAGTCACCGGCAAGCCCGGTATCGTTGATGTTAAAAGCTGTGCTGGGCTGGGCCAAGGTGGAAAACTTGCAGCGCACCTTATACCAGGCCGACATCTTTTACCCTCCCGAGGCCTTCCTCAGTGTGGCGGGAATCCTGGCCTGCGCGGGTTACCTGGCCGGGTCCCTCTTCCAGGCGTTTTATTGGCGGATCGTTCTGGCCGTGGTCCTGGGGACGGCGCCATACCTCTACCTGCGGATCAAAAGGAACCGGAAGGCCGCCCGCCTGGAGAGGCAGATGCCGGGAGGCATGGACCTGCTATCCCGCTCTCTGCGGGCCGGCCACACCCTCCAGTCTGCCATGGAAATGGCGAGCGCTGAGATTGGCTCTCCTCTGGGAGTGGAAATGAAGATCGCCTTCGAGGAGCAACGCCTGGGGCTTGGTCTGAATAAAGCCTTGCACCGTATGGCTGATCGGGTGGCCAGCCAGGATCTGCGGTTTTTTGTTACCGCCGTCTCGATCCAAAGCGAGACCGGGGGCAACCTGGCGGAGATCCTGGATAACATCGGCAAACTTATCCGGGCCCGGTTGCAGTTAAAGGGGAAGATCCAGGGCCTCACCGCGGAGGGGCGTTTTTCCGCTCTGATTTTGTCGATGCTTCCCGTGGGCATCTTCCTGATCCTCTATTTCGTCAACCCGGATTACATCATGCTGCTGCTCACCGATTCCCAGGGGAACCGGTTGCTGATGGGCGTGATCTTGAGCATGGCCATGGGAATCCTCTGGATGAGTAAAATTATTCAAATCAGGGTGTAATAGCGGGAAAGACCATGAGTCAGCAGATCTATCCATATGTGATGATGGGTATCACCTTCATCAGCTTCGCCCTGCTCACTTACGGACTGGCTACCTATAACTACCAACGCCGGACCATAAGGGAGCGATATCGCAGCACCGACGGGAATGCCTTCCCGCACCTCCGGGGAAGGACCGCCGCCGCTCTTTCCTTTAAAAAGCGCTTCCTGGATTGGCTGTCCAATCTCGGGAAGTTGACCTTGAAGGACAAAACCCAGAGGACCGAACTCAAGACCACCCTTATTCAAGCCGGTTTCCGTCATCCCAATGCCCCGGCCATCTATTTCGGCCTGCGGACCCTCTGCGCCTTCCTCCTGCCCCTGCCCTTCATGTTTCTCAATATCTGGCGCGGGCATACCGCCGCCGCCAGCTTGATGCTTGGCTGCCTCCTGGCTGGGGGCGGCTATTTTCTGCCTAACTATATTCTCCGGGTTTCGCGGCGCCGGCGGCAGGATCGCCTGGACCGGGCCTTACCGGATGTCCTGGACTTGATGATCGTCTCCATGGAAGCAGGGTTGGCTTTGCAGGCCACCCTGGTGCGGGTGGCCGACGAGGTCAAGGGCATATCCAAGGACCTCTATAAGGAACTGCAATTCACCAATGCCGAACTGCGCACCGGCAGCTCCCGGGAAACGGCCTTAAAAAACCTGGCGGAGCGCACCGGGGTACAGAGCGTCAAGTCTTTGGTGAGCCTGATGTTGCAATCGGGGAAGATGGGGACCAGCATTGCCGAAGCCCTGCGCACCCATGCGGATTTCATCCGGGTGCAGCGGGCCCAGAAGGCTGAAGAGATCGCCGCGAAAATGCCGGTAAAAATCCTGTTTCCCATGATGCTCTTTATCATGCCGGCCCTGTTCATCGTCATCCTCGGGCCGGGAGCCCTCAGGATATCCAGAACCCTTCTGAAATAGCTGGCGGGGAGCATCAAGATGCGGATTATCAAGGGGTTCATTTCATCCAGGCAAAAGAAGGAAGGGGCAACCGCGGTCCCACCCCGAGGCCGGCCCCTCAGGAATTTCCTCCGCGGCAAGCGGGGGAGCATGCCCGTGGAGTCAGGCCTGCTGGCGCCGATCTTAGGGAGCGCAATTGGTGCATTATGAGGCGAATTCGACCCGGCCAGCGGCATTGGCAACAGGATTCCAAGGGTGGGGCGGCGGTGGTGGAATTTGCCCTGGTTATTCCGGCCTTACTCTTGATTATCTGCGGGATCTTCGACTTTGGAAATTTATATTTTCAAATGGATATTGTTAACGAGGCGGCCCGGCAAGGGGCGCGGTTGGCTGCTGTTAATCTGGAGACCTCTGCAGCTATTAACACTGCGATTCAGCAAAGCTATGGAAACAATTTAACTGCCGTGGTGACGCCAGCGTCCCCAGTTGCCGGAAGTAACGTTACGGTCACAGTCACCAGCAATGTAACCATCATGACCCCGATAATTAGCGCCTTCTTCCCAAGTAATCCCTACACTGTAAAAGGGCAATGCACTATGTACGTGGAATAGGTTCTCCTATAAAGGAGGGTTTTTTATGATAAAAAAATTGCGGAAGAACCAGGAAGGCAGCGTAGGGTTATTCGTGGGAATAATGCTGCCGGTCCTGGTTGGATTTGTCGGCCTGGCCCTGGACGTGGGAAATCTGGTAGTCGTCAGGACCCAGATGCAAAACGCCGTGGACGCCGCGGTCTGCGCCGGCTGCTTACAATTATCGCTGCCAATACCGACAGGCCAGGCCCAGGCAACAACTGAGGCAAATTCTCTCCTCACCGCTAATAACTTCTCCCCGGCCAATGCTACGGTGACTTTTACTCAAGATACCGTTAAAAATCCCTCCCCAGGTAATGCTCCGGAAATTAACTGCAGCCTGACCAATAATGTGCCGACATATTTCATGAAGGTGTTGGGCATTGCCACTGTCAGCCTGACGGCATACGCAGAAGCCATATTGAAGAGTAATCCCGGCGGGCCTTTTAATGATACCATTTTCTCAAATCATTCCATAGGGCTTAACGGATCTGAAACGATCACGGGGTCGGTATATACAAATAATAACCTGAATTTAAATGGAAGTGAAACTATTACAGGAGCAGCCGTAGGTGTGGCGGGGGTAAGTATAAATGGCTCCGAAAGTATCGGTTCTACTAAAACTGGTCCTGGTAATAACATAACGTCCAATGGTTCTGCAAATTTAGGAACAGAATCTTATAATGCAACAACTGTTTCCATGCCTGATTATACTTCGCAGATATTAGCTACTCCTAATCTTACGACGTATAATACTAGTCAAACATTTAATGGCAGTACGAATGCAAGTGGCAATATATATGTAAATGGTAATGTAACAATAAACGGTTCGCTTGATTATACCGGAACTATTTTGGCGACTGGCACTATAACTGTGAATGGCTCGTCAACTATTACCGGTTCTAACCAAATTTTTCTCTATTCGACTAGCAATTCTGCCAATGCTATTACCCTTAATGGCTCGGAATCCTTTGCGACTGGTGGTGCAAGTATAATCGTATATGCTCCTAATGGCACGGTAACTACTAATGGGTCGCAAACTTTAAATGGAGTTATAGTAGGGAACCAGGTTAACATTAATGGGTCACAAAACATTAATGGGAATTTCCCGATAACGTCTTTATCCATTGGTACTCATGCGCAATTAATAGGTTAGGCCCTTTACTACCTTTGGTAATCTCCGAGGGAGATCGTCCCCAACCGGCCCGGAGCAGCGCCGGATTAAAGCCTCCTTGGAGAGCGTGCTTATGCGGAACTAATTTCGGGCTGTTGGCCCCGGTGAAGCTGGTGCTTTAAGCCGCCCACCGCTAATTTCAACGGGATATCTTTATGGCTAACGTATTGATCATCGATGATAATGAGATGTTTTGTGAAATGCTCTCCCAAATGGTCACGGACCTGGGGCATCAGGTCTCCTACGTCCTCAACCTGGCAGAGGGCTTGGAAACCGCCATTTCCGGAAAATATGAGGTAATTTTTCTCGACGTGCAGTTGCCCGACGGCAACGGCCTGGAAATCCTCCCCAAGATTCGGGAGATACCTGACGGCCCGGAAGTCATCATCATCACCGTGGCCGGGGACCAAAACGGCGCCGAGCTGGCCATGAAAAACGGCGCCTGGGACTATGTGGAAAAACAAGCCCCCATCAAACAGATGATGTTGCCCCTGGTGCGGGCCATTAAATATCAGGAGGAGAAAAAGAGCAGACGCCTTTTCCAGGAGGCCCAGCAACCCAAGCCGGGAAAGATCATCGGATTCACCGGCGCCAAAGGCGGAGTCGGCACCAGCATGGTCGCCCTGAACATTGCCGCGGTGCTGGCCGGACAGAACCACCAGGTGATCGCCGCGGAGCTCAAGTCCGGCCGGGGCACCTTCTCCCTGATGTTAAACCAAAATCCGGAGTCCAATCTGAAAGATTTGTTGGAGCTTGCGCCCGGTTCCCTGACCTCCGCCAATTTATCACGGTTTCTCTATAATTCGTCCCCCGGTCTGCGACTCCTCTTCGGGCCGCAAAAGGCGGAGGATTTCACCGAAATCGACCCCCTCCGGGCTGCCGCCCTGATTGAGCTGCTGGCGGGTTTGGCGAATTATGTCATCCTCGATTTGCCGGGCTACCCTTCCGAGGCCTTTGGCAGCGCCATCCGCCTTTGCAACTATGTAGTTCTGGTCAGCGAACGGGAGCAATTCTCGGTGCGCATCGGCAAGACCCTGCTGGAATTATTCAAATCATGGGGGCTGGGGGACGCCAATATCGGCGCGGTCATTACCAACCGTATCGTCCTGCCCATATCCATGAAACTGGAAAATATCAAAACGCACCTGAATTGCGATATTCTCGGATCGGTGCCTTACTCCGTGGAAGCCTGCTCCATGTCCCAGATTTCCGGACAACCCATCGCCCTCTTCCAACCCAATAATATCGCCGCCGTAGCCCTCATCGAGCTGGCCAACAGACTCGCTTAAGGCAGCCTCTCAGCGCTTATGCATCTCCCGCCATTTTTTTTAGCTTGCCTTGCGAACCGTATCCAGAAAATTATTATTAGTAACCGCGCTCGCCCTAGCGCCCGGGTGCTAAACGCCGCGAGCCAAATGATGGCAGGCTCCTTGCAAAGGGCTTACAATTAATTTACAAAGACGTCATTAATTGGTCACTGGGAACGGACCTTGAAACCAAAAAAATCCCTTGATCCTGCCAACCCGGTTGGCAAAGCTTCCCGCATTCTCCTGTTGCTGGCCGACCCGGAAACCCGGGCGCTCCTCAGGCAATGGCTGGCCCGGGATTATCACCTGGAAGTCCCCGAACAGGCGGTTCCGGAGCTCCCGGCGTTCGATCTGGCCATACTGGACTCCCCTCATCTGGAACACCCAGAAGGGGGGCTGGGGGAGCGGAAAAGATTCGAGCAGCCGGTCTTTCTGCCCGTTCTCCTCATTGCCTCACCCGGGGACCCAATCCTGCGAAGGCCCCATCTCCCCGAAGGCGTGGATGAGATCATCCTGGCCCCCCTCAACAAATTCGAGTTGCGGCTGCGGGTGGCCAACCTGCTGCACACCCGGCGTCTTTCCAGGGTCTCGGAGGGCTACCGCGAGCATCCGTCAGGCGGGGTGGCGGCAGGCGCCGGGGAATTGCCCAGGGCCAATGAGGAGCAGGTCCTGAAGGCAGAGCTGCTGGACCTGGTCACTGAGCCCATCTATGTCTCCGATTTTGAAGGCAATTTTATCCTGGTCAACGAAGCCGCCTGCCGAAGCCGCGGTTACTCCCGGGAAGAGTTAATGGGATTAAATTTGCAGCATCTCCTTACCCCGGAACTTGCCCAGAGCTGGCTGCAAAGACTCAAGGAACTGCAGGACAAGGGGGAACTCTCTTTCGAGTCCAGGAGCTTTTGCAGGGACGGTTCAATCCTGCCTTTGGAAATCCACGCCCGGGTCATTGACTTACAGGGCCGCAAAGTCATCCTCAGCGTCGCCCGGGACATCTCAGAACGTGAACACAGCGCGGAGATCCAGGCCAGAATGGCGGCTAAATTGCGCCAGGTGGCGAAGCTGGAGGCCCTGGGCACCTTTGCCGGCGGGATCGCCCACGAGTTCAACAATGTCCTCGGGGCCATGATAGGTTACCTGGAGCTGGCCTGCATGACCCTGGACACAATGCCGGGGGCCGAGAAGATTAGCAGTAAATTGGAAGCCTCCTTAAGGGCTGGGGACCGCGCCCGAGACCTGGTCAAACAGATTCTCGCCTTCAGCCGCCAAACTGAGCTGGAACCCAGGCCGCTGGAGATTTTGCCCATTGTCAAGGAGTCGCTTAAGATGCTGCGGGCCTCCCTGCCCGCCACTATTGAGATTCGCCAAAATCTGAACTCTCAGTGCGGCCTGGTGCTGGCCGATCCGGTACAGGTCAGCCAAATCTTGATGAATCTCAGCAGCAACGCCTTTGAAGCCATGCGGGAAACGGGCGGAGTTCTGCAAATCAGCCTGGAGCCGGTGCGCCTGGAGTCCGGTCCGGCCGAACCCGGCGTTGAGCTGAAATCCGGGCCGTACCTTAGACTCACCGTGAAGGACAGCGGTCGCGGCATGGATCAAAGGACCCTGGAGCGCATTTTCGATCCCTTGCTCACCACCAGGCCAGGGGGTGAGGACACCGGCTTAGGCCTGTCCGCAGTCCACGGCATTGTCCAGAGCCTGGGCGGCGCCATCGGGGTTTCCAGTGAGCCGGGGAAAGGCAGCGCCTTCCGGGTCTATCTCCCCAGCCATCAGAGCCCCCCAGCCGCAGAAGCCGCCATGACCGGGCCCATCCCCCGGGGCACGGAGCATATCCTCCTGGTGGATGACGAAGCCGCCATCGTCCAGATCGGCAAAGAGTTTCTGCAAGGCCTGGGGTACCGGGTCACCGCCTTTACCAGCGGCCCCGAGGCCTTGGCAGAGTTCCAGGCTCATCCGCAGGCCTTTGACCTGCTGATTACCGATTTGACCATGCCGTTGCTGACCGGGCTCGACCTGGCTGAGGCCGCCCTTAAGCTTCGCCCGGATCTCCTGGTTCTTCTTACCACCGGATACAGCGAGGCGAATATTAGCGCCAAGGCCCAGGAGATCGGAAACCTACAGTACCTGCTGAAACCTCTGGTCTTGCGCCACCTGGGTTGGACCGTGCGGTGGCAATTGGATAGAAAGGCTTAGACCGGGACGGTAAGGCTGCCAGACACTAGAAGCGATTGCAAAACCCCAGTCTGCCCAAAAATGTCATTCTGAGCGAAGCGAAGAATCTCGTATTTTTAGTTACTTGAGATCCTTCACTTCGTTCAGGATGACAGTGAAATCAGGTTTTGCAATAGCTTCTAGTGTGATGCTTCATAATTGCTATGACATTTCAAACTATGGTTTTTTAACCCCACTTTGAAAAAGGGGGGCAGGGGGGATTTAAAATAACCTCCTGAAATCCCCATAAATCTCCCTTTTCCAAAGGGGGACTTTAATTCCCTTGGAACTTAGATTTTTTTGATTTAATGCCAGACTATCTACGAAGCACAACACTAGCGCCTGGAATTCTTAGCGGGGAAAACAATTTTCTTGTAAAAGAAGAAAATAATTGTTGCGGAAGAAAATTCGGCGGCGCCCTTGAAAAATTCCCGGCAAAGGACCCGGCAGCCGGCGTTGGCGGCGAGGTTTCGAGTTAACCCTGATTTCCGGCCGCCAGCCGTTCCCGGAAGGTGTCCACGGCCCGGGGGATGAGCTTCCGGATGAACACCACCCGGCCCAAGTGGTTTAGACGGGTATAGGCCTGATAATCCGGGTGGTCCGTGGAGAGGCGGGGAATCTCCCGGGCAAATTCCACTTTCCGGCGCCAGGCCTCTTCCATGAGTTGGATGATGGGGCGCTCCCCCCCGGGGACCGCCTCCAACCAGCCCAGGCGGCGCATCAGCTCAAACCTCACCCGATCCACCAAGGCGAAGGCGGTGTCCATAATCTTCAGCTTGACGGCGTATTCCAGGTCATCCAGAAGAAAGCGCAGCGACCCGCCCAGGCCCCTGCTCCCCATGATTAAATCGAAAAAGACGTAGAGGTTCTCTTCCCCGGGGCTGGCCAGATACAGAAGGGTTGCGGGACTCAAATCCTCAAACCGGGTTTCGGGGCCGAATTGCTCATTAAAGCGGCCCAGCCAGGAACGGAAGCCGTGGTCCGCCGCCATCCTGGCCCGGAAGCGCTCCAGATCGATGACTTCAGCCATCATCATCCGGCCGGTCCTCAGCCTGTTGGGACACCAGTTTGAGCCCCCCATAGATGTAGTGAATGCCAGAAAGGGCCGTGAGGCCGGCGGTAATATAAAAACAGCCGGTCAAAATTCCAGGCGGCAGATGCCATAACTTGGCCTTTGCCAGCAACACCAGGCCCACAGTGAGCAACTGCGCGGTGACGGTCCATTTGCCAGCCAGGGACGGCCTGATCACCAGAGGATAATCCGTCAGGAGCAAGATCAACGCCCCCAGGCCCAGAATGACGTCCCGGCTGATGACCATCACCGTCAGCCAGGAGGGGATTAACCGGGAAATGCTTAAGGTCACGAAACTGGTGGACATCAGGAGCTTATCCGCCAGGGGGTCCAGGTAGCTCCCCAGACGGGATTTCTGTTGCCACCAGCGGGCGATAAGGCCGTCCGCCAGGTCGCTCAACCCGGCCAGGATAAAGACGATCAGCGCTTGGCGATAACGGCCCTCGATCAAAAAGATGATGAATAACGGGGTAAGGAGAATGCGAGTAATGGTGATGAGGTTGGGGATGGTTAAACGGGCTTGGGAAAGGGGCGGGGAAACCATGATTGAGTTATGAGTTTCGAGTCTGGAGTTTCGATTTTGGATTTTGTAGTATCTTAACATAGAAATGGACAGAAATCCAATGGTTTGAGGGGGCTGCGAAATTTTCCCGGTGAGCAGGTAAAAAAACTGAATTTCGCATTTTCGATTATGGAAATTTAATCTGAGGCCGGGATGAGCCGAAAGACTGGGATGGGTTTTCCCTTCGACTGTCCGCGAAATTATTATACATTATCAGCAGCTTTTTCCCGGATCTCCGGCTCCTTGCCAAACCACGTCCCCGGATCTTCCGGCGGCAGCCAGCAGGGGCAGTTCCTGTAGGGTGCGCCCTGCGCACCATTAGATTATAGGAAGCAGTAAGATCCCGGTGCGCAGTGCGCACCCTACATAGCTGAAATCTGACCGCTGAAAGGTAAGAGCTATTGCCATGCGGCTGGTGGTGCAACGGGTCAAAGAAGCCTGGGTTCTGGTGTCCGAAGAGGAAGTGGCCAGGATTGGCCAGGGCCTCCTGGCACTGGTGGGGGTGGCGGCTGACGATGGCCCCGGCGATGTGGACTATCTGGCTCAAAAGCTGGCCCATCTAAGGGTCTTTCCAGGGGCAGAGCGCCTCCTCAACTTATCCCTTCTGGACACCGGCTTCGAGGTGCTGCTGGTCTCCCAATTTACCATCCTGGGGGATTGCCGCAAGGGCCGCCGCCCCTCCTTTGCTGCGGCGGCGCCTCCGGAGCTGGCCGAAAGGCTCTATCAGGAGCTGGCCGCCAGGCTATCCGGCCACGGTCTAAGGGTGGCTACCGGCCGCTTCCGCCAGATGATGGAAGTGGGCCTCATCAACGACGGCCCGGTTACCCTGCTGCTGGACAGCAAAAGAATCTTCTGAGGCCCCCGGGGTTTGACAATATCGTGATTAGAACTTATGGTGTTCCCAGGTTTAGCAACCGAGCTATTGCGGAGATCCGGCAGCTTCTTCCGGACTCCCGGGCTCAAGCTCAGTATTCGATCTCATAAATCCAGTAACGTATTTATTAACGGCGGGAGCAAATGATCAATTCCCCCTCCCCCTACCCTCTCCCCCTCGAGGGGGAGAGGGGATAAAGATCCACCCCTTCGAATGCTCCCTCTCCCCCCGGCGGTGGGAGGGGGTTAAAGGTTTTTCTGAAACCATCAGGATCTCGCCTTGGAATGCTCCTTCTCCACCCGGCGGTGGGAGAGGGCTGGGATGAGGGGGGGGTCAGCAAGAAACGTTACCATATTTAAGAAATCAAGTACTTAGTTATTAACCGAAAACCAACTCACCGCAAACCATTGGCTATGCTGCCCATTTACTTGAAAGACCAGGATTTTCCCCCCCCTGAGGAGCCCATCTACTACCTCCTCACCCGGCAGGGCCTCTTTCTGGTGAAACGCACCCCGTTCTTCCAGGCCGTGGTGCCCGCCGCCGGCATACCCTGGCTGGCTCCCCAGGAACCGGAGGTGCGCCTTTGCGGCCCCCCGTTGCCCGCGGGCCTGCTGCTCCAGGCGGCGGCTTTTTTCCGGGCGGTGTATTCCCGCCACCAGAGCGAAGCCGTGGCCCTGCTGGCCTGGCGGCAGGCCGGCCACTCCTATGAACTGGTCATCCCCCACCAGACCGTGGGGGGCGGCCATTGCGATTATCAGGTTCGGGATTTCCCCGCCGGCCTCCTCCGCCTGGGTACCATCCACAGCCACGCCGGCCTTGAGGCCTTCCACTCGCAGCGCGACGAAGCCGACGAGCGCCACGAAGACGGCTTTCACCTCACCGTGGGCAACCTCGACGGCGACCTGAGCCTTGCTTGCTCCCTGGTAGTCCAGGGCTACCGCGGCTATCTGCCACCGGAACACCTCATCTCCCCCTATCCCATCCCCTGGGCTGAGGCGCCACCGGCCGAGGATTGGGCCGGGGAGGTGGCGGACAAGGTTACCCCCTTGCCTCGTCCCATCGAGTTCGGCGCCTGAAGGGGCGACTTGGCGTATTTTGCTTTTTTGGCTTTTTTTTGCCTTTTTTGCTAGTGTAGCTTTCAGAGAAACCGTGAAAAAAGAAATTGCTTTTATCCCCTCCCCCTTGAGGGGCCCTTGAGGGGCCCTTGAGGTGGCGACACCGGGTGGGGGTGATCATTTTTGTTTGTTATCCTAATTTAAGTACTTAATTCCTTAAATATGGTAACGCCTCTTGTCGCCTCCCCCTCACCCCAGCCCTCTCCCCTCGCCGGGGGGAGAGGGCTGGGGTGAGGGGGAATTAATCACTTGCTCCCGCTGTTATATATTGGCCCTAAAACTCCCCCTCCCTGAGAGGGAAGGGGGTTGGGGGGGAGGGTGATAAGGATACCAGGGGCGGCGCCCGGAGAAATGGAACCTCAGATGGGCAACACTACCGAGATCAAGGCCATCGGCATCGGCGGCATCGGCTGCGCCTTGCTGCCCTTCCTCTGCCGCTACCTGCAATATTCCGGGGAGCGGACCCGCCTCACCCTTATCGACGGCGACCATTTTGAACGGGCCAATGCCCCTCGCCAGGCCTTTACCCGACTGGGCAACAAGGCCGAGGTCAAGGCCCGGGAGCTGGCCCAGGAGTTCGAGGGAATGTCCTTGCGGGCTGTGCCGGAATACCTCACCGCCGCCAACCTCCACGACCTGATCAGGGAAGGGGACATCGTCTTCCTGATGGTGGATAACCACGCCTCCCGCCACCTGGTGGACGGGTACGCCACGGCCCTGCGGGACCTCACCCTGATCTCCGGGGGCAACGACTACGAAGACGGCAACGTCCAGCTCTACCTCCGGCGCGCCGGCCGGGATTTGACTCCCTCCCTGGGACGCTATCACCCCGAGATCGCCCAGCCCAGCGACCGCAGCCCCGCCGAGCTCTCCTGTGAAGAGCTCATGGCCGCGGGCGCCCCCCAGCTCCTGTTCACCAACCTCATGGTGGCCAGCCTGATGCTCAACGCCTTCTATACCCTGCGTCTGGGCTCCCCGGGCTATGGCGAAGTCTACCTGGATATCCGGCAAAATCTTTGCCGCCCCGTTACCAGGCCGGGATAATACCAGGTTGAGACCTCTACGAAAGTCCCTTCACCTGTCATTCCGAGGGAGCGGAGCGACCGAAGAATCTCATAATTTGCGAATGAATACGAGATCCTTCGCTTCGCTCAGGATGACAAAATGACTTTTAGAAGAGGTCTCAACTTGCTATAAGATGGCCGGGCCGGCGGGCTTCCCGGGCGGCGAGCCCCTACCTGACTGACCACGCCCGTGTTTGAAACGACCGGGAGCTCAGGTGGCCCGGAAAAAAAACTCGGGGGAACCCCGATCCGGGCTTCCCCCGCAAAATTAACGACAGCGGATCTGCTTGGTTGAGCTTTCCCTAGCCCAACGCCTTCACTTTTTTTACCCTTCTCTTAAACTTCTTTCCGGGGTAGCTCTGCACCCCCTCCGGTTTCACGATTTCCGCCATGAAATCATATTTCTGACACATGAAGGGATAGGCTTTGGGCTTGGCGTGGATATTCAGGCAGTAATAGGGCTTGCCGTCGCAGTAGATCGTTAGACCGAAGGCCCCGGTCCAGGAGATAAATTCTATCCAGCCATGTGCTGGGATCATGAGTGTGGCATCGCTATTTCCCGAGGGTACCGACACGTCACAGTTGGTTTTATTTTTAATTATTCCAGTATATTTCCGGGGAGTCTCTTTAAACCGCCGCGGTATGGGAAGCTCACGCATTTCCGGCAAGAACGACTCGTCGGGAAGAGGTTCAAAATACACCCCCTGCTGTTCCGTGCCAGCTACAGCGCCATTTGGGCCAGGTTTAAAGACTGGCGGAGAGGACGCGCTTTGCTCACCCGCCTGGGTCCGGTCGATGGCGCCCGCCAAACCCAAGCAGATTACTGCCACCAAGCAGATTATTTTCTCTCTCATGAGCCCACCCCCTTACTATTCAATCGGCTGGTGGCCAAAGGCCGAAGGCTCTTGAGCTTTTGGCGGCGCATACACGCTCTTCATCGACATCGGCCCAGGGTTAAATTGATATTCAATTATCCCGCCCGTTTCATCGTATTTAATCGAACTCAATCTCTTGCTGTAATTAATCATCGCAATGGACCTGGCAAAGGGCAGCGGGTCGCCCTGTGTCGGCGACGGATAGACCCTCAACCCTATCATGCCGGCCCCACCACTCCCGGATTTGGTATCGGATAAAAGGGGGCCGATGGCTCTCGCAGCGGAGGCGGCGCCGGTGCCGGCCCCACCGGCAAAGATGCCGAAATCGGCCACCTGCCCTTGGCGCACATCCCGATATTGGCCGCTGGCAAAGCCTTGTTGGTCAGTATCGATCAGGGTGGAGTTGTTCGCCGTAACGCATCCCCAAACCCCCAGAGCCATGATTAGCAGCAACAAGCCAATTTTTTTCATCACCTTCGCCCTCCCAAGGATTTCTCCTCAAGCTAACCTGTACTCCGTATTCTGAAAAAGGACATTGCAATTAAGTGCTTACGTTTAACCTTTAATTATTCCGGAAATTTTTGTCAAGAAAAAAATTAAAACTTCGTCCTTTTTTTACATAGGGAAAGAAACAAAACTGCCTAAACCCCTAAATCGACTACTATGACCTTATTAACTCTAACGAAAAATCAAATAAGGCAATCCCTGATTTTAAGGGGATAAATCCCTGATTTTTAAAGGGTTCGGGGTCTGTGGAGGAATAAATATTCCCGCTGAGAGGCTATCTTGGTTCCAAGGGTAAAGGGCTGTTGCGAAGTATCACCGGCTCGATGATAACTGGCCGCTTCTGAAATGTCTGAGAAGCTGTAAGACCTTTAAAAAAAGTTCTGGCGAGATTGGTGCAGATTCCGTAAGGCCCTTTTTACCAGGTAAATAGGGCGCCGAATTATCGGAAACAGCTTTATAGTCCTCGCAGCCAAAGTCTTTTCAGCCCGGCTCAGATAAGGCCAGGTTTTGACCCAGCCTACCGCGGCTCAGGGCTTCTCCTGGTCAACTTCCGGCAAATCCACCGTCTCACCGGTGAGGGCCGCCACTTCCGAAAGCAGGGCGCGGAGCAGCTCTTTCTCCGGCACCTGGCGCAGTTTGTGGCCCTTTTTGAACAGGACCCCCACCCCGGCGCCTCCAGCCACCCCGATATCCGCCTCCCGGGCCTCCCCCGGCCCGTTCACCACGCAGCCCATGATAGCCACCTTGAGGGGGGTGGTCACCGCCAGCAGGCGGCGCTCCGCCTCCTCCGCCAGTGAGAAGAGGTCCAGGCGGCAGCGGCCGCAGGTGGGGCAGGAAATCAGTTCTACCCCCCGCTCCCTGAGGTGCAGGGACCGGAGAATCTCATAGGCCGCCCGCACCTCCTCCACCGGGTCCCGGGTGAGTGAGACCCGTATGGTGTCGCCGATGCCCTGGGCCAGCAGCATGCCGATCCCCAGGGCGGACTTCACCGTACCGGCGATCAGCCCCCCGGCTTCGGTCACCCCCAGGTGCAAAGGATAATCCGTCCGGCGCGAGACCTCCCGGTAGGCCGCCACTGTCACCAAGACATCGGAAGATTTCAGGGAAATCTTGAAATCGAAGAAGCCCCAGTCCTCGAACTTCTTAACCCACCGGAGAGCGCTGGCCGCCAGGGCCGCGGCGGTAGGGGCCCCATACCTTTTCAGCAGGTCCGCCTCCAGGGAGCCGGCATTGACCCCCAGGCGCAGCGGCACGCCCCGTTGCCGGCAGGCCTCCAGCACCTGGCGGGTCTTCTTCTCCCCCCCCAGGTTGCCGGGGTTGATGCGGATGGCGTCGGCCCCCTGCTCCAGGGCGGCCAAAGCCAGACGATGATTGAAATGGATGTCGGCAATCAGGGGCAGCGGGCTCTCTTTTTTGATCTCCCCCAAGACCCGGGCCGCCTTCTGATCCGGCACCGCCAGCCGGGCCACCTCGCAGCCGGCCGCAGCCAATCTATGGAGTTGGGCCAGGGTAGCGCCCACCTTCCTGGTGTCGGTGTTGGTCATGGACTGCACCACCACCGGGGCGCCGCCGCCGATCTGCACCGGGCCGATGCGGATGGCCCGGGTAGGTTTGCGCTTTATCCGCAGGGTTTCATCTTTCTGAGACATATTATAGTCAAATTTTAGCGGAATCTGCTCGTTGGCGCAAGTCGCCGCCACGTTCTTCGCCGGGGCGGGACCTTCCACTTGCCAAGTTACCTAAGATTCTAATTTTTTAGGTTTTTTTCCAGATAAAGGGTTTTGTGCCGATTTCCCTTTTCCGTTTTCCCGGGAAGCGCAAACCTCTACAGATCTATTTCCAGTGGACCCAGGTCGGTGATGCGCTCCGGCTGCCAGCGGGGTTGATCATCCTTGTCGAGGAGGCGCGCCCGGAT
>Ga0326728_10007284_pt1 | contig 28685 bp, 30 predicted proteins | sample MB3enrmetagenome_FD_207602 | JGI IMG/M metagenome (GOLD analysis project Ga0326728, IMG submission 207602) | Lab enriched peat soil microbial communities from McLean, Ithaca, NY, United States - MB31MN | ecosystem: Environmental > Terrestrial > Soil > Wetlands > Peat | place: USA: New York... | reverse complement strand
GCTCGATGGCGCTTTCCGGACAGGTCCTCGAGTTCCTAACCTCGATCCGAGGCGTGAGCGGCAAGGAGGATTTCGTCCTCGATACCGGCAGCTGTGGAAAGGGCAGGACCGACCTCCTTCCCAACTCCGCGGGCGGCCCTTACTTGCTTTCGACCGCGGTGGTCGGCCAGGCATGAGCACTCCTCGACCCGGGGATGCCATCGCCTTCCGAGTGGGCGACCAGCTGGCGGGCAAGGAGCCGTGGGAGGTGTTCGGTGAGCGTATCCGACGCTACGAGATCCACCTCAACGGCGACAAGGTCGAGATGACCCGCGGGCCGATCGTCCTTTCAGGGTACGGCATTCGGGTGTTCCGCGCCCGCGCCGACGCGGGGACCGGGGTCGGCTTCCAGGCCTCCAACGACCTTTCACCGGAGGGGATCAGTGCGGCGGAGCAGGATGCCGAGCGGGCCGCCCGGTACGCGGTTTTCCCCGCCTCCCGGGTCGAGCTGCCGACGGGTCGCGGTGCTACCGGCGGGATCGTCGAGGTCCTGGACCGCGGGCTGTGGGAGTACCCCATGGACTGCCTCGAGCGGTACGTCGCGGCCCTGCGGACGGCATTCGAGGGTCGCAAACAGTTCGCCCTGAGCTTTGGGTCCGTTCGCGCGACCCTTTCCAATACTTCCATCTACAACTCGGCGGGCCTACGGACGGGCTATGGACACACCACCGTCGACCTCGAGGTCGCGGTGAAGGCTTTCGGGGGCCCGGAAGGACCCCCGCCGGGCGAGTACTGGCTGAACGACTCGGACCGACGCAGCCGTCCCGCGGAGCTCGCGGTGCGCGTACCCGAATGGTGCCGCTACGCGGAGGACATCCGCCGGGGGCGACCTCCGCCCACGGGAGACGTGGCCGTGATCCTCCCGCCCCCGGTGCTTGCCGGCATCCTGCCGGTAGTATTCGGGGGGCGGTTCACGGGGGCGGCCCGGCTGAGAAAGGTGGCCCCCGATCCGGGCACGAAGCTGGGGTCTGAGCTTGCGACCGTCCATGATGATGGTCGGATCCCGTGGGCCCCCATGTCCTCCCCGGTCGACGATGAAGGGGTCCCGCAGCGCCGCAGGGCCCTCCTCGACCATGGGATGGTGTCGGAGCTCCTCTGCGATACCCTGCACGCCGGAGCGTTCGAAGCGCGCTCGACCGGCAGCGCGTTCCGCGGGATCTCGTCGGGTTTTCGAACCTGGTATCGCTTCATGCAACCCCCCTCCGTCTCCCCCTCCACAATCGTGTTGGCGCCGGGCGACGGCGGGACGGACACCGAGCTCGTCGAGGCCGCCCGCGACGGCATCTGGATCCAACAGATCGGCTGGTCCTCCCCGGACCCCATCACCGGGGCTTTCGGAGGCGAAATCCGCCTCGGTTACCGCATCCGCAACGGCAAGCTCGGCGAGTCGATCCGTGGGGGCACCGTGGGCGGCATCGCGCTCGCGACCGAGGGGGCCCCGTCCCTCATGAGCCGGCTCGAGGCGGTCGGGTCCACGGCCGCATTCTCGGAGCAGGTCTCCTCGCCGCCCGTGCTAGTGCGCCCGCTCACGGTGGCCGGAGAGCACTAGGCCGACCGCGCTTCAGGGCGCCGGCTTTCCCTCCGGAAGGGAAAGCACGATCGTGCGACAGTGGCCGCAGCGCTGACCGGAAAGGTTCGCGGAGTACGTGCCGCTGAACCCCGTGCCTACCAGGACCTCGAGTCCCTTGGGGCGGAGCCGGGCAGCCGTGGCCTGGTGCGACCAGAACAGGCCGGAACCGTTGGTTGTCGTCACGAACCCCGCCTCGAGCGGTCCCCCGCAAACGACGCACTTTGAGTCCGGCATGCCAATGACCTGAAGCCGGCCACGGGACCCAGGTATCTTTCCTTTGCGCTGGTCATGTCAAGGGGTAGAGGGCTGGGCTGCACCGCCCGTCGAAGGTCCCAGAAAAGAGCGGCCCCCGCAGAGCCGGGCACTCTGCGGGGGCCAGATCACCATGAGCTCAGAGGGCGGAGGCAAAGGTCAGTGCTTCTCCTCCAACAGGTGGACTTCGATCCGGTGTCCGCCGGACCGGTAGGTGGGGACGAGCCAGTCAGGCCATCCCGAGAGGGCGAAGGAATGGGCCTGGGGGGGCGGAGCGACCGCGAGAAGGAGCTGGCGGGAGTCGAGCTGGGTCCGCTCGGGTCCGTTCTTTGCCGTCGCCATTCGAGGCCGTTCGGCGCGCAGCATTAGAACACCTCTCCCAGGTCGGGAGGGGGGAGCCAGGGGACGCCCAGGGACCGGCTGCGCGCGTGGTCGCTGGAGGGGCGAGGGACCGAAACGGAGTCGGAAGGAAGCGCGTTGACCTCCACCGGAAGCTCCGACTGTCGGAGCCGAGGCGCGGGCGACAACCTGATCGGGGCCACCTCGGGATGGCTCGGGAGGCTTACGACGGGGAAGCTCCCCATCACCACCCGTGGACAGTCCCGGGGGGGTAGGTGCCTAAGACCGAATTTCCGTCGCTCGTGGACCTGCCCGCAAGCGGGACACACGTCCGAGAGGTCTAGCATTACCCCGATGCCTCCGAGGTAGGCACCGCTCTCCTGGGTTCGGCTCATGGTGAGGAGTCATGGGGCGAATTTCGTACTTAAACGTCTTGAGCTATTTTGTACAAAATAACTCTAAGTATGGGGTAGAGGCTATCGAAGGCAAGGATGGGCGCCCAGACCTACCTGCCGATCGAGATCCTCGACTACGTGGAGACCCACGCTCCCCCCGAGGAATCGCCGTTCGGGATCAGCCAAAGAGAGCTCGCGAAGGCCCTCGGCTACCACCCATGTTCCATGTCCCGCCCCCTGTCCACCCTGGTCGGAGAGGGGTTCCTGACCGAAGGTCGTGGATTGGTCCGGGAGGGGGTCCGTAAGCAGCTGACCTACCGCATCACCGAACCAGGGCGCACGCGGCTGCGGCGCGAGACCCGGCAGGTCCCTCTCCTTTCGGGCGAAATCCCGCCACCCCCCCACCCCTTCCTGGGGCGAAAAGATGAGCTTGCCCAGCTCGCGGACTTCGCCCGGGAGGGCGGCGGGATCACCTTCGTGGACGGACCCCCAGGGATGGGGAAGACCGCCTTGGTCAGCCGCCATCTTCGGAGCGTCAAGCGGGGCCGAATCCCGTTCTGGTTCTCGGTTCGCCCCGCGAGCTCTCCCCGCCAGTTCGTGGGAGCGCTCACGCATGCCCTATCGAGCTTGGGTGCCCAGCAACTCTCGTACTACACCCAGCTCCCGCGATCTCCGGTCGCTCGGGAGGTCGCGGACCTTGTAGCGAGATCCCTAGGGGACCGACCCCTTGCCGCTGTGATCGACGATGTTCAGATGGCCGGGCCCGACATGAAGGACTTCCTGGCGTCCTTCACCCACTTTCTTGCCACTCGGGGGGATCACCTGTTCTACATCGTGAGCCAGCGAGAACCCGCTTTCGAGGTCGAAGGTGTCCCGGTGCACCGGCTGACCATCGGGGGGCTCGACCGGGCGGCCGCCCACGACCTCACCGACCGCCGCGGAGGGCTTGCCGACCGATTCGAAACCGTGTACCAAGCGACGTTCGGCTCTCCCCTCCTGCTCGAGCTGGCGGTTTCCAACCCGGACGTCGAAGCGGATGCTACGGCGCTTCCGGCCGCGGTCGTTGCCCGCCTCTCCCATGAGGACATCCAAGCCATCTTGACGGTAGCCCTGGCCAATGAGCCGATTCCGGTCGCGTTCGCTAGCGAGATTGAAGAGACTCCCGTTGCGCGACTCATGGAACTTGAGAGGATGGGAGTCCTCCACCGGACCCTGCAGGGTCGGGTCGAGGTGTTGCAAGTCGTGAAGGCCGCGCTGCTCGCCCGTGCCACCCCCTTGGACGAGCGCGAGGCGCATTCTCGACTGGCGGTCTACTACTCCCGAAGTCACCGGCCCGATGCGGTTCGGGAGCGGTTCCTGCACCTGGTGGAGGGTGAATTCTGGAAGCCCGCGACCCAGCTGCTCGCCCAGCAGGAGTCGACCCTGCTCCGACTGGGTTATTCGGAGCCGTTGCGCAACGCCCTCAGGCACCTTTCCACGGTCTTGCCCCGGGGCCAGATGCGGGTTCATGTCCTCCAGGTCGAAGCAACTCTCCTGCGACTGCACTCGGACTATTCGGAGGCAATCTCGACGCTTCGACGCGCCATCTCCGAATCCAACGATGAACCACGGACCACCGGAGAATGCCTCCTCTCGATCGCGGAGCTGCACCTCCGTCTGCACCAGGTCGATGACGCTCAGAAGGCGCTTGAGACCGCGCAGGCGATCCGACCGGTCAGCCGTCGCCTGCATGCGTTCTTGATACTGACCGCGGCTCGCTTGGCACAGGCGAAGGGCAAAGACCGGCTTGCACTGGCTGGCTATGAGGAGGCGTTCGAGGTGTGTCGGAAGGCACACGCTGGTGACCTGGCCCTCGAAAGTATCGCGGCGTGGTCGCGCTTGGCGGAGCTGCACAGCGGACCCGAAGTCGCACTTCGACTGATCGCGGACGCTCTCCCGGAGGCCCGGGAGGCGGGGCGGATGGATGTCGCGTTCAACTTGCAACTCGTACGAGCACGGGCGTACACCGACCTCGGCCAGGACAAGCTCGCTGAGGTCGAGATGAGAACGATTCGGTCGGAGGCTGAGGCCCTCGGATACATGAACCAGCTCACCTACGCTTTCAGCGGTCTCGCGTCGTTGGCCGGGGAGGGTGGGCGATGGGCCGAGGCCGTCAACTATGCGAAGCAGGCCAGCGCGCTCGCAGAACGTCTTGGGAACGATTTCGTTCTGGGTCATACACTTGCCGTGCTGTGCGCCACGGAAAGTCGGCAGTCCGAGGCAGGAGGGGATCCCAATCCGTCGCTCGTAGCAGATGCCATCGCCCACGGGGAACGCAGCCTGGAGGTCCTGTCAAGATTGCCCCCGTCCGACTCCTTCGTCCTCGTGCATGGGTACCTGTCCGAAGCGTACGCTGGGCGGAACGAAAGGACAAAGGCGATTCAGTACTACAACAAAGCTATCGAGCTGGTGGATCAGTTGCAACTGCCTTGGCTAAAAGAGAAGCTCTTGGCAGAGCTCAGGCCCAAGGTATTCCCCGCAACGTGAGACTCGGTGCGGCGCGCGGCGGTCATCCCCAACGACTCGGGGAAGGACCAGCGCCCCGGGGGTCGGCCCCGGAGACCCAGCTACTGTTGGTCGTGGGGCATCGGGGGCAGGATAGGCAGGTAGGCGTGCATGTACGCGGGTTCACCTCCGGCCCGCCGCCTGCAGAGCAGGGTATTTAATGCCCCTGATTTTCTGTCGAGATCTCGGGGTCAGATATACCACCCGCATAGGTGCGCGCGCATGCGCATCAGGAATAGTTTCCTGTTGGGGTGAAACTTGGTTCGACGCTTACGGAGGCTTTGGCGACTCGGCCGCAAAGGGTGCCCTCTTCTCTGACGAAGGGAGCCTCTCCTCCGTCCAGTTCGCGCCGCGTTTCGGCCCGCGGGTCCGCGCTAGTTGAGTGTCTCCGAAGCGCCCAGGAGCCAGGCTCGTTTTCCCGGGGCAACCTCGATTCCCGTAACCGCCCTGGGGACTTGTAAACGTATCGTTTCGAGACAACCCCGAGGTCCGAGAGGGCTTGGCGGCGGTGGCTACCGACGGACTTTGCGGATACGAACCTCGTCACCGGTCCAGTCGAACCGCAGCCGGGGACGGCCTTGCCAGCGCTTCCGGCGGTCCCACAAGGCGCCGGCGAGGAGCGGGAGACCGATCGACGCCTCGAGATGCGCCACGGCCCGCGTCGCGGTCCGTGAGATCTTTCCCCAGGACTGGGCCTCCTCGAGTGTGCTACCCGAGAGCCCTCCCCAGTGCGGGACGTCGGTCGTGAGCTGCAGGGCATAGAAGTGTCCCTCTCCCTCGCGACCGAAGGCGTAGTTCGCCATCACGATCCCGTCGTTGATCCAGTTCTTGGGCGTGCCGCCGCCGATGTAGATGACCGCGGTCCGGGGGGAATGGCCCAGGATCTGGACCAGCTCGTAGTTGTCCCGGATGGCGTCCAGAAGGAACCGGTCCGCACGGTGCCGATTGGCCTGGTAATGCAAGGTGAGACCGATGCCGATGGAGCTGTCGATCAACGCGGGGGAGAAGACCGGTATGCCTCGACGTGCGGCGGTGGCGAGGATCGAGTTCGGGTCAGGGAAGCGCGAGCCGAGGAAGCCGAGGAACTCCCGAGAGGACGCCGGCCGCCGAGGGAACTCCTCGGTGATCCGACCGATCACGCGGTCGGTCTCCTCGAACTTGAGCTCGTCCACGTACGTATCGTAGATCCGGTCGAGGTAGAGCTCGCGCAGACGGAGGTCGTCCGCCTCCGGGCTCCCCATCCAATGCCGGCCTCCGACCGACTGGTAGAGGTCCTGATAGAGCACCGCTCCGGTAGAGACCACGACGTCGACGAGCCCCCAGTCGATGAGGTCGCGCAGGACCTTTCGGAGGCCCGCCGCGATGAGCGGGCCGGCAAGGCCGAGGAAGATCGTCGGCCGCTTGGGGTCCCTCAGGGCGTTCTCCCAGACCTCCAGGCAACGACCCAGGTTGCGGGCCTGGATCGACGATGACTGGAACTGCTCGAGAAGGCCGCCGATCCCTCCGGCGCGGGTGACATCCACGGGGTGGACCGGTTTCTTCAGGTACTCGCGTCGGCGCTTCGTCATCGAGGGCGGCACGGGCGCCCGAATCCGGTCCGCCACTTAAACGCTCTGCGTTCGGACGAAGATCTCCTCTCGAGTCGGCTGGGAGAGGGTTAAATCCTCACGAAAGGGATACGAGGTGGGGTACCGGGTGCCTACTACTCCTTCACCGGTTCTCCGCGCGATCCAGGGCCTCGCGGAGAACTCGGGTCGCACACTTGTCATCGCAGGACCGCCGCTCAGCGGGAAATCCGCGGTCCTCGAGGAACTGAAGGGACTTCTCAAGAACCAAGGCGCACGGGTGGTCAAGCTCGAGGGAAGCTACCGTGGACGGGCCGTCCCGTACGGGGGCTTGGACGGGCTTCGCCCGCCTTCCGCCTCGGTCGTTCCGGGCTCGTCCCTCGCTCAGGAGGGGGAGCTCGAAGGCGAGGCCCCAGCGGTCGGCGACGTTCCGCTGGGGGCGGGGCCGGTCGTCCCGTACATCTCCGACCGGCTTCCGCGGAGGAGCCGGCGAAGCCGGGCCGAGCGTCCCCACACCACCTTCCTCGGCCAACCCGTGCGGGGCCGATCGGTGAACGAGGGCAACCCGGACGCCTACTGGCGGGAGATCCTTCCGGAGTTCCGTGGAGAGGGCCGCCACCCGGTCGCCATCCTGATCGAGGACGGGGCCCTGTTCGACACCGAAAGCCGCGACTTCATCGTCTCGCTCTCCCAGCGAGCTCGTCTTCGCCCGCTCCTGATCGCTATCGCGCTGGACACCACCGTTCCGGCGTTCGTCGGATGGGAGGAGGCGTTCCTCGGCCGCGGTGACATCGACTGGGTTCGGTTCACGTCGAGCGCGGCCGACCCGCGGGAAGCCCACCGCCTGAAGGCGATCTGGGACGACCTTCCAACGGTCACCCAGCGGGTCGCCGGGTACGTCGCACTCCTGGGAGGCACTACCGGAGAGGTGGTGCTCTCACGGGTGGCACGCCTCAACTTCCCCCAGCTCGCCGAGGCCGTCCTACCCGCGACGGGGGTGGGGCTGATCAAGGTCCAGGAGGGGAAGGTGATGATCCCCCATCTCGCCTGGGTCCCGCTTGCCTCCGACCTGTTGCCCGAGACCAAACGCAAGGAGATGCACCTCGACATCGCGAACGCACTCTCTGCCCTTTCGCACGAACCGAACCTGGCGCGGCGGATCGAGGTCGCGCAGCACTACCTTGCCTGGTACCCGGGTCCGATGGCCCTGAGGAGCCTCCTCGAGGCTGCCGAGCTCGGGCTCGAGTTCTCCGCGTTCGACACGGCCGAGGAGCTGCTCGCGGAGGCTATCGGCTGCCTCGGCGCCTTGCCCCCGGCCGAACGGGACCCCCTCGAACCGGAGCTGAGGCTCCTCCACGTCGAGGCCCTCTTCGCCGCCGGTCGCGTCGGCGAAGGGGAAGGAGAGCTGCGCGAGGGACTCGAGCGAGCCCTGCGGGCGGAAATCCCACCGGGGACCCTCGCCGAGTGGGTCGAGCCGCTGATCCTCGCGATGCGGGTCATCGGTCCGAGGCTGTCGCTGGCGACCACCCTCATGGAGCTCGCGGAGCGATGCCACGATGCGGGCATGGTCGAGCTCGAGGTCCTCTTCGAGGCGATGATCGCAGAGTTCCATTACGAGCGGAACTACCTCGACAAGGCGCGCGAGGAGTCACGGTGGGCCGCTCGCCTCGCACGGAAGCTTCCGAACGGTCACCTGCAGGCGGTCGCGATGCTCGCGGTCGCCATGTCCCGGATCGAAGGGACCCCTGAGGAGCAGGCGCTCGCCGGAAAGTTCCTGATGGCCGCGCGGAACCTGCTCGGCCGGGCCCGGCGGTGGGAGCTGGATTACCTGTCCGAGGATATCGAAGCCCGCCTCCATGAGGCGCAGGGGGACACGCTCGTCTCGAAGGAGCTGCGGGAGCGGAGCCTACCGGCCGTCCAGCGGGCGAAGCTCCCGGCGGTCGAGCTCTACCACCAGCTCGGGATCGCGGAGATCCTGCTCAACCGCAAGACGCCGAAGGGCGGCGACGCGGCCCTCACGCGGGCACGGGCGATCACGGAGATGCTGCACCTGATCCCACCCTCCCCGGGGCTCCTTCGCCTCTGGATCCTCGAGGGCCGGCAGTTCGCCCTAAACGACTCCCTGGACGCGGCCCGGGACCGCTGGGAAGCGGTCGCCGAGGAGCCGAGCGGGGACTCGATCCCTCGGCTCCGGGCCGAGGCTCTCGTCCGTCTGGCCCTTCTGGCCCACTCGGTCAAGCGGACGGAGGATGCCGAGGCACTGGCGGAGCAGCTAGCCGCGCCGGACGTCCGCGCGTCACTACCGTCGGGCTGGGTGGCCTGGGTCCGAGAACTCGACCGGCGAGCCCCCCAAAGCGAGCATGGGGGGTCTCCGCTCCCGCCGCCTCTTCCGGGGGCCGATCGGTCACAGAAGCCCGAGCGCAGCGAACGCCGACGGCACTAGACCGTAGGCGATCGTCACCGCCCCGACCACGATGAGCACGGTTACCACGATCCGGTGGAGAAGCCGCGGCTCGAGCCGTGCGCCAAGGCGTGAGCCCAAGTACGTGGCCCAGGCCGCGACCGTGACGAGCGCGAGCGTGCCCGCGACGAGGACGAGCAACCAGCCGAACGTCGAGACGAAGACGATCTCGAAGATCATCGTCGTGTCACCGAGCTCGAGTAGGAAGATCGTGGCGAACGCGGTGACGAGCGCCGACCGGGCCGTGCGCGGGAGACGGCTCGGGTCGTCGGACTCGGGGTGGAAGTACAGCCACAGGGCGTAGCCGATCAGGAAGATGCCCCCGGCGACCCGCAGGAGGCCGATCCGACCGGGACCTAGCAACGCGACCAGCGCCGCGCCGAGGGTCACCGCGATCGTGCTCGTCAGTACGAAGGCCGTGGCGCCACCGACCCAGTTCTGGAACGGGTGGGATCGGGCGGAGAGCGCCATCAGGGCGAAGCTCGTCCGGTCGACGACCTCGAGGCCCCCAACGACCAGGTATACGACCGCGAACCCGCCGAGCCAGCCGAGGTCCACGCCCTCGCCTCCGGAACTAGGCGAGGTGGTTCAGGAAGCTCTCCACGCGTCGCTCGCAGTACGCGCACGTCAGGACGACCGGCCGCCGCTCGATGACCTCGAACTCGCTCTCGACGGGCTCGGGCTGGTTCGTGATGCAGTTCGGATTGGGGCACTTCAGGATCCCCACGATGCGGTCCGGCAGGTCGACCGAGCGCTTTTCCTGGATCTTGAAGTCGCGGACGATCGAGATCGTCGCCTGCGGGCTGATGAGCGCGATCGCGTTCACCTTGCGGGGCGAGAGCTCCATGTTCTCGACCTTCACGATATCCTTCCAGCCGAGCTTCCCCGACCGCACCCGGATCGCCACGCTCACGGTCGAGTCCTTATCGAGCGACTGGATGTTGATGATCCGCAGCACGTCGAGCGCGAGACCGCTCGTGATGTGGTCGATGACCGTCCCGTTCTTGATCGGGGTGATCTTGAGTTCCCGCACCATCGCCTATCCCCCCTTCTTGGGTTCGCCGAGCACCGCATTCAGAAGCGCCATGCGGACCGGGACCGCGAGGAACGCCTGGCGGAAGTAGGCGGCGTGGGGGGTGTCGTCGACCTCGGGGGAGATCTCGCCCGCCCGGGGGAGCGGATGCATCACGATCAGCCGCGGTTTCGCGTCCCGCAGGAGGCTCGTGTCGATGCGGTAAGAGCCCGCGACCTTCCGGTAGTCGGACTCATCCGGGAACCGCTCCTTCTGGATCCGGGTCACGTAGAGGACGTCCGACTCGCGGACGGCCTTGCGAAGGTCGGGTTCGGAAGAGACCTTTCCACCCATGTGCTCGAGCCGCTCGATCACCTCATCCGGAAGTCCGAGCCCGGGGGGCGACGAGAGCACGATCTCGCTCCCGAAGAGCGCGAGGGCATGCGCGAGCGAATGGACCGTCCGCCCGTACTTGAGGTCGCCCAAGAGGACGACCTTGAGGCCGGTGAGCGTGTCGAACGATTCCTGCATGGTGGCGAGGTCGAGCAGGGTCTGCGTGGGGTGCTGGCCGGCGCCGTCGCCGGCGTTGACCACGGGCCGGTCGGAGGCGCGGGCCGCGAGACGGGCCGAACCCTCGTTCGGATGGCGTATGACGATCGCCTCGGCGTACCCCGAGAGCATCCGGATCGTGTCGTAGAGGCTCTCGCCCTTGCGCATGGACGACGCGCCCGCGTCCGCGATGGTGATACAGCTGCCTCCGAGCCGCTGGACGGCGGACTCGAACGAAAGGCGGGTTCGCGTCGACGGCTCGAAGAACGCCATCGCGACGATCTTGTTGTCGAGGGGATGCATCACCTTCTTCCCCTCGGCGTACGGGACCATCTTGCGCGCCGAAGCGAGGATCTCCTCGATCTCCTCCCGGGAAAGGTCCCGGATGGAGATCACGTCGCGGCCGTGGAGCGACATCCGGTGCGTGAGAGGGACCAACGGTTTAAGACATTCTCCCGGTCCGGCCGTACGCCCTCCCCGTCCCACGAGGCGCAACCCCTAAGCGGACGGGTGCGCCGGGGCGGTCGGTGCCCGAACGCGGCTGGTCGGCGACCACCTGGGGCCTCTTCCTGGTCGTCGCCGTCATCTGGGGCTTCAACTACATCTTCGCCAACCTCGGGCTCGAGTTCGCGAGCCCGCTCTGGCTCGCGATGCTCCGGGCGGCCGTTGGGGTGCTCGCCAGCGCGGCCATCCTCGCGGCCTTCGGCGGAGGGCGGACTCTGGACCGGCGGGGCCGGCGGGATGCGATGCTGATCGGCATTCCGAGCATCACCGTGTTCTTCGCGCTCTGGTTCGAGGCCGCCAGCGCGGTCCTCCCGGGGTTTGCGTCGGTCGTCATCAACACGCTCCCGCTCTGGATCGCCCTCCTTTCGGCCCCAATCCTCTCGCACCGGCTCACCGCCCGACACTGGATGTCCGTGGCTGTCGGGTTCGCCGGCGTGGTGCTCATTTCCCAGATCGGCACCCTCGCAGACTCCTCGGTCCCCCCCGCCGCCGTCTTGGAGCTTCTCTTGGCGGCGATATCGTGGGCGCTCGCGACCGTGCTCTTCCAGCGCCGGTTCCGCCGTGAGGAGATGCTCGAGGCGAACCTGTTCCAACTCACGGGAGGGACCATCGGGCTGGTTGTCCTCGTCTTGGTGCTCGCGCCGACCCCCCTTCCCACGTGGGGAGCGGGACTCCTCGTGACCGTGGCCTACCTCGGGATCCTGGGCACCGCCGTCGGGTACTCGATATGGCTCGACCTACTCGGCCGGACGCGGGCCGCGACCCTCGGTGCCTACCTGTTCGTGGTCCCGGTCGTAGCGCTCGCGGCGTCGGCGGTGATCTTCCACGAGCATCTGTCGTACACGCAGCTCATCGGGGTGGTGCTCGTTCTCGCGAGCATCTACGGCATCGGGCGAGCCCCTGGAGCGGCCGACCCGGTACGGCCGTCGGACCCCAGTGGACGCTAGCCTGCTCCGCCCGCACGCGGTGGCCCGGAAGCTGGCTCTTCACCGCCAGGCCCCAAGCTCTCGTTGGGGGGTGGGGTTGGGCGTACCACGAGGACGGGACATTGGGCCGAGTTGACGAGGCCCGAGGACACGCTTCCGAGCAGAAGCCGCCGGCTACGGGTCAATCCGCGTGACCCGACCACCACGAGGTCCTGGGGGTTCTCGGACAGGTATTGGAGGAACGACTCGAGGACCTCGCCGTGGAGGGTCACGGGCTCCACGACGTCGGCTCCCAAGGCAAGCGCCCGCATCCGGAACTCTTCGAGAAGGGTCGCGAGCGTCCGACCGTCCTCGCTCATCGGGACCAGCGCCTCGAGTTGGGCGACCTCTTCCTCCCGGACGGGAGGCCGGACCACCACGATCGTGAGCGCGGAGTGGAATCGCCCGGCGATCTCGCTCGCCACCTGAACGGCGTGGCGGGAATGCGTCGAGCCGTCGAAGCCGGCCAGGATTCGTTCGAACACCGGGGGATTGCTCCTACCGTGCGCTATGCCCGCACGACCTTTAGAACGTGCGCTCCCGACCGCTCTTATCGGCAGTAGGGTGACGCCTCTCGCCGGGAGGGGGCCCGCGTGGACACGAGAGAGCAAGCGAGATTACCCCCGGGCTGCGTCGCGAGCGCACCGATGGGCCGGCGCATTGCGGCGAAGCGAGTGCATCCCCCCGATGCGCGCAAAGCGTGGGAGGATGCTATCGACGTCTGGGAGGACTTCCAGGAGACGGGAAAGGACTTCGCCCGCGACCGAGTCCACGGGCCCGCGCTGCTGCGTTCCTTGGGGCCCGTACGGGGGCTTCACGTCCTGGACGTCGGCTGCGGGCAGGGTCGGTTCACCCGTCGATTGGCCCAGCAGGGCGCCGAGGTTACCGGCATCGATTGGTCCCGGGCGATGATCGAGGCTGCCCGACGGCACGAGCGAAAGGCACCCCTCGGCATCGAGTACCGAAAGATGGACGCACGGAACGCCTCACGCGCCTGGCCGCCCGCCACCTTCGACCGGGTGGTGGCGTGCATGTCGCTCATGGACATGCCGGACGCGCCCTCCGTCGTTCGGGGCGCCTACCGCCTCCTGCGGCCCGGGGGCCGTTTTGTCTTCTCGGTCTCCCACCCGGTAAACACGGCCGCCGTTGAGTGGGAACGCCCCCACGAAGATGTGCGTCACCGGGGCGCGATGCTCGTCGACCGGTATTTCGAGGAGGGCCCACGCGTCACCCAATGGGCCATGAAGCGGCTGAAGCGGCCCTTCTCGACCCCCTACTGGCACCGCACCTTCGAGAGCTGGTTCTCCTTGCTCCGTGGCTCCGGGTTTGAGGTTGATTCGCTCATGGAACCCCACGCGTCGGAGGCCGATGCCGTGTCGAACCCGCTCCTTGCCGGAACGCGGCGGGTCCCGTTCTTCCTAGTGGTGAACTGCCGACGAGACTAGTTTCCCCCCAAGATGGATGCCCGCGACCCGAAGCGTCCCCGTAGCCACGGTGCGAGATTCATCTCAGTCCGGGGAACGTGAGGGTGGGTGCGACGACCGTTACCTGCTCCGAAGGACGCGCTTTCCACGGAGGAAGGACCCCCTTCCATACCCATCGGGAGCCGGTTTCGCGTCAGAGAAGAATCTTTTGATCGTAGCCGAATCGGTGAGGAAATCGCGGCGGGCGTATTGCGAAATTCCGCCGGGGAGAAGGAAGGTTCTATGTAGGTGGCCCGCTACCGCCGCAGAAGGTTGGGCAAGGTCGTGTTGGGTAAACCACTGAGAGCCATGGAAATCGCGTTCACGGTGATCTTCGTCCTGTTGACTCTATCTTCGGCGTCGGCGTTGGCCGCCGGTACTCCGGACGGCGCGCGGACCGTCCTCCATCCGGGGATGCTCGCCACCAACGCGGCCATCTCGGTCAACAAGAGCGTCGGTGTGGGCAAGACGCCGACCAGCGTGGCGTACGACCCCGGCAACAAGGAGATCTACGTCGCGGATTCGGGCGTCGGCAAGGTCTCTGTGATCAACGGGTCCACGAACGTCGTCGTCAAGACGCTCACCGTAGGCTCCCAGCCGGAAACGCTGCTCTACAACCCGCATAACGCGCGGATGTACGTCCTCAACCTCGGGTCGGACAGCGTGACCGTCATTCGGTCCAACAACACGATCGCCGCGACCGTCACGATCAGCGCTATCGCACTGTTCAACATGGTGTACGACCCGGCGAACGGTGCCGTCTACGTGCTCTCCTACGCGCTGGTGCCTCCCAGCTCCATCCTCTACAACCTCTCTAAGATCAACCCGACCACCAACGCGGTCACCAAGATCACCGTGGGCGCCGGCGCCTCATCCACCCTGTACGACCCCGCCACGCAGGACCTCGTGGTGGCGGATTCCAGCGCGAACCAACTGTCCATCGTGAACAGCTCAACGAATTCGGTGACGACCGTCTCACTCGTGACCGGGAAGTACCCGGCCTCCCTGGTCTACAACCCCTCGAACAAGGACGTCTACGTCCTCGATGCAGGCTACGCTACGAAAGGGCTCGCGAAGACGGGGAACGTTTCCGTCCTCTCCTCGAGCAACAAGATCGTGGCGACGCTGAAGGTCGCCAAGCTTCCCATCGCCGCCACCCTCGACCCCGCGAGCAACGAGGTGTTCGTGGTCAGTTTGGGGTCGCCGAACGCGACCACGGGCCAGTTCCCCAACGGGGTCGTCTCCGTGATCGGCTCTAAGAATACCGTCGTCGCCACGGTGAAAGTGGGGAAGGAGGCGTTCCTCTCCAGCTACGATCCGGCCACCCAAGACATGTACGTGCCCTGTGCCCAATCGAACACCACATACGTCATCAATGGGACCACGAACGTCCTGGTGGGATCCCCGGTTCCGAGCAAGCAGTACCCGGTGGTCGGCCTCTACGACCCCGCCACGAAGGACATGCTGGTCTTCGGCGATTCGAACACCACGGGCAAGCCTCAGACCACGAACGTTACGGTGATCTCCCCGACGAATACCCGCCTCACGACCCTCGTCCTTGGGAAAGGGCCGGTGGATGGGTTCGCCTATGATCCAACCAACCTCGACGCGTACTGCTCCAACGAGGCGGCCGCAACCGTCTCCGTGATCTCCTAAGGCTCCCACCCGGAGCGCCACGAGGGCCGAGGGCAGAAGAACCCCGTCCCAGGGCAATCCCGGCCCTATTTCACGACCAGGAGCAGTGGCGTGCCCTAGAGCGGGGAATACGACATGATTGTGCCCGTGGCTCGAATCGTCGCCGATCTTACGGGGACCGTGCCGCCACCCGCCACAAACCGCGAGCCCGGCGCGCTCACGCTGTGGCTACAGGGCCCGTTCGCGAGGACGAACGATAAAGGGGTTCCCTTCGCCGATTGGGTCGTCGGTCCGTTCGTGAGACTCCAGTTCGTCTCGAGCGGAGGCCCGGCCTCCTTGACTGCCATCACATCCTTCACGATGGAGAACTTGTCTGAGATCGTGAGCCCGGCCCCGACAACCAAGAAGGCGCCCGAAGTCGGTGACCCGGAGTAATTGGTAACATTGCCGAGGGAGTAGGAGTAACTGCCGTTGGCCAGATGGAAGTTGATGTAGGTCAGCTTGGACCAGAGCGTCGTCGTTCCGACCGTGACGCTCCAATTCGTTCCGATCGGGAGCCCACCTTCCTTGAACGTCACCACGTACTTCACGAGTGAGAATCTCTCAGAGATCGTAGGCCCGGTCCCGGCGATCAAGAAGGTTCCGCTGGTCAGCGACCTCGAGTAGTTCGCGACATTGGCCACGGAGTAGGAGTAGCTGCCGTTGGCCAGGTGGAAGTTGATGTAGGTCAGCTTGGACCAGAGCGTCGTCGTTCCGACCGTGACGCTCCAGTTCGTTCCGATCGGGAGCCCACCCTCCTTGAACGTCACTCCATAGGCATGCACTAAGGTCACTTGGATCACGTAGAGGAGCAATGTGGTGAGGGGGGGACCCGGAAAGTTCTGATAATCCCAGACGTGGACGATGAGCGAGACCGGTGTGTTCCACGGACGGTTGTTGTTCGGGTTCGTGGCGGGGATTGGGACACTCCAACAGTACGGGCCGGTAGCGTTCTGTGGAATCGTCGCGTTGACTTGGTCAAAGTCGTAGTACGGGTTAGGGGTCTCCGCATGCAGCGAAAGCGTCCGTCCCCCAATCGCCCCGCTGACGCACACCGTGAAGGGTGTGCCGGGGAGCATGTTCAGAGGGCTCGTGCGGCTCACCGCGAGGTACTGATCCGGTACGACGCCCTGGTCACCGCTCCAGCCGCTCCACGACGCGGCCGTCCCTGGCGCGGAGAGCTCCCAACGCCAGCTGACATTCAACGAGAGAGCGCCCCAAGGCAGTTGCGTCATGACCGCGACCATCGATGACGTGAGGATTGCCGTCCCGGACCCATCGAAGGTCGTGTTGGGCAGAATGATCGATGTCTGGAGAATGCTGCTGCCGTTCCACCCCGGAGCCGACACATTCACGACTGGGTTGCTCCAGCTGAAGTCGAGTTGACCGCTGGCCAGGTCGAATTCGGCCTCGGTGGTGGGAAAGTACACGTTAACGACCTGGACACCCAGCGCTGAGAAGTTGGCGACTTCAACGCGTGCCTCAGCCGTCAAGACCGTTCCGTTCTCGACAAACAAATTCTTTCCCGCATCCCTAGGGCCGGCCAACGGGATCGAGAAGTTACCGCTCGGGTGTGTGGTGAGGCACCCAGCGCACAGGCGCGCGGGCTGGAGCCCACTTGGCCCCGCGAGTCCACCGCCCGAGGTCGAAGGGTCCGTCGTTGGCGTTTGAGCGACCCACAATACAGCGGGGACCGCGACCAGAAACGCTACGACCACCGCAATCCATCTCGTCGGGCGCGGGTCTACCAACGACCTGCGACCGTCTGGGGTCACCTTAACGTTGACGCTTTCTGACGGTGGCCGTTCGTGGGCTAGCGAATCCCGGCGGGTCCGACCTTTGAGCAGCCGGAGGCGTGAGCTTTCGAAGTCGGCTGACTCCGGTGAGCTCACCGCCGATTGTCGCTTCGTCCGCTAGCTGGCTGCGACAGCCGTCGCACTCCGCCCACCGACCTCATGCGTGGGACGGATCTAGGGATGCTGGAGCAGTTCCTCTAGAATTTGGCCAGCGTCCTTGACGAACTTCGGGCACCGGGTCCGAAAAGCTCCCGTCTCCCGCGCGAGGTTGAGCTCTTCGGGCTTGCTGAGGTCATAGCCGATCAGGTCCGCACAGGAGATCGACCCATTCCTCCTCTTGAACGAGTCAACGAACTCGTTCGCATGCCGGTACACCTTTTCTTGCGCGTCCTTGTCTTCGACTCGTGTCCTTCCTGACCTCAATCCGAGCACCATGATCGCGCCGGTGACGGCTCCGCAGGTCTCACCCATGCGCCCTATCCCGGCACCAAAGGGACTGGAGATCTTGAGCGCGAGTTCAGGCTCAAGCCCGAACGCCGGGCCGTAGGTGGAAAGGACTGCCTGCGAGCAGTTGAACCCGTCCACGAAACGCTTGACGGCCGCGTCGGCCTTGGTCTCGTTCACCGTCAACGTCCTCGCCTTCCGTCTCCCTCTCCATGAGGCGTTGCGTGAGAGATAAGCCGGAGGACGAGAAAGGGTCCCGGCGGACTACAGGCGTAACTCTCCCCGAATCACAGGGACGCAATGACCGCCGACCCGGACATCGGCGGCCTTACCCTCGCGAAGGGTGGCACTCGCGTAGATGTGGCTCGTCCGCTGGACTTCGAGGCCCTGCTCGATCAGCACTCGCTCTTGCGGTTTGGCCAACCCGTGCAAGACCATCCACGCCACCGCGGGGCCGGCCGCCGAGCCGGTTGCGGGGTCTTCGCCACCGGAGAAGATCATTCGGGCATGGAGCGAAGCCGAGGGGTCGCTGGTTTGCCGTGAGACCAGATAGAAGAAACTCGCGTCCGTGCCTCTCAGATACTCCTCCATCCCGGCCGGATCGGGACGGGCTCCCGAAAGGGTGTGGAGAGACTTGAACGGAACGATGGCGAACGGCACTCCGGTCGAGATGGTCTGAATCGGGTGGGCCAGGTCCAGGTCATCCAGCGGAACCCGAAGTGCCTGGGCCACGGCGTTGGGGTCATGGGTCAGACCGACCACGGGGTCCTTCTGGACCATCTCTCCGAACGGGTGTCCGTCCTTTGTCGAGAACGTGACCGGGATCCTTCCGACCTTCAGCACCAGGGCAACCTCGGTCAATCCCTTCGTCTCGCAGAGGACGCTGGCCGTGCCCAAGGTGGGATGACCGGCGAAGGGCATCTCCCCCGAGACCGCGAAGATCCGAGTCCGGAAGCCCCGTTCGATGTCGGTCTTCTCATCCCCCGGAAACACGAACGTCGTTTCCGAAAGATGCGTCTCCCTAGCGACCGCCTGCATCTCCTCGTCGGTGAGACCCCGTGCGTCGGGAAAGACCGCGAGCTGGTTCCCTTCGAGCGGGTTCTTCGCGAACACGTCCACCCAGACGAATGGGAAGCTCCGAGACATGACCCTCGGTCGAGGGCCCCGCCTGCTTCTAACGCTGTCCATGGACCTGTCGCCTGACAGGAAGGCTGGCCTCCGGACTCCAGAACAAGGAACCGAGGCATCGGAAAGTTGCAAGTGGCCTCACATTCACGTCCCCGCCGGCTCGATAACGACTTCCGGCTTGGAGTGGGCTGCGCGCCGCCCGGGAGGAGCCCCTCTCTTTGGCGATTGCGAAGAGATCTCAGTTCGGAGAGCGTTGGTTCGCCCGACCGGGGAATCGCTTGCATCCTGGCGAGGGACGCCTCAGAACCTTTGGACCATTTCGCCCAGGTCGCGCCGTGGCGTGGCCGGAGGGTCCTTGGCCCCGTGTCCGACGGCTATGATGGCGATGGGTCGTAGCTTCGTGTCGCCGCATACAGCTCTCACCGCTGACTCGTCGAACGCGCCGACCCAGACGGTAGAAAGGCATTCGTCAGCCGCGGCCAGGACGGCGAACGAGGCTGCGATCGTCGCATCCTGGACGGCGTAGAGAGTCGCCCCTCGCCGCCCATACTTCGTGGCCGAACGGTCCGCATCGGCAAAAAAGACGAGGTCTATCGGAGCCTGCGCAAGGAAATCTTGATCGCCGGCGGCGACCGCAAGCGCCTGCCGTTTCTGGGAAGACGCAATCACGAAGATGTGGTAGGCCTGCAAGTTGCCGGCCGAAGGTGCCCGCAGGACCGCGTGAAGGACGCGATCCAGGGCCGCGGGATCGACAGACTCCTCGGAGTAAACTCGAATCGAACGTCGGCGGCCGACGACCTCCTGGAACTCCACGGCACTACCTCCTTCGCCGGAACCTTACTTCTCCTCCAATAACTCCTTGACGGTCCCCAGGCTGATCCCGGCTCGCCTCGTGACCTTCGGCCTCGGACGCCCCGGGTCAGGCCCCCTGGTTGGCGCAAGAGCCATAGGCGTCGAAAGTGGCGCGCGTTCTCTCGGGCAAGCTGGTCTCGCGGGCAGTTTCAGGGCGGTCTATCGGGGGGCAGTCGGAGGATGGACATCGTGGGAGAGGTGCACGTGTCGCCGACCGGGGGCATGCGCAGACCATCCCAAACGTGACGCGGAAGGAACTAAGGGGAACAGCCGGCTATCGGGCTGAGGACAGAATTGAGGGCCAATCCACCTCCCGGCCCTTCTCGAAGCCACAGGCGCAGGAACGCAGTGATCGTCATCGCCGTGGTCGCTGCGGCGGTCGTCGCCGCGTTCGTTGTTCCGGTACCTCACTCGTTCTCGTATGAGCTCCATTCGGCTCCCGGGGGTCCTTTGAGCGCCGTCTTCGATCCCCCTTCCGGCAGTCACGTGACAGGGTCCTGGTCCTGCAGTGCCGGGGATTGCGGGATCTCTATCTTCGGGTCCAACGCTCAGTACCCGGTTTTCAATGCCAACTCGAGTGGAACCTTCCATTTCGTCGCGAGCAGTCCGCCGTACTCGATCTCGGTGCTCACGACGAGTAGCTCGGCGACCCTAACCGTGACGGGCACGTACATGTGCCCTTTACTCCCCAACACGAACTACAGGAACTGATCCGGCGCCGGGTCAACGCCGTCGGACACGCAGTGACCGCAGTTCCTTACCCGTAGCCACCGGGGGGCTGTCGGCCCAGATGCGGGGGGGTGAGTGGAAGAAACCTCATCCCCACTCCCAGTTGTGCTTGGACGTCATTGCACTCAGCCCGCTCGATCCGGGGGGTGGGTCACCTTGAGCGGCACGCTCCTTGATGCCGTGGCCGTCAGCGAGCCTCACGACCGTCGGATCCCGCTCGGCGCGGTCCACATGCTTCAAGTTCCCCAACGCTTGCCGGCCCCGTGCTTCGTCTCGTCCCCATGGACCCCGACGATTTCGACCAATACTTCGAAGACTGCTCACGGGAGTACGCGGCGGACCACGTCAAGACGGGTCGTTGGACGGAGGAGGAGGGACTCGCCAAGGCCAAGGAAGAGATTCGGAAGCTCCTGCCAGCCGGTCCGAAGACTCCGGACCAATTCCTCCTCACGATCGTGGACCTTCCGTCCGAAGACAAAGTGGGGGTAATCTGGCTGGCGATCGAACCACGGGGCGGTTTCATCTACGACCTTCGAGTGTACGAGACCTACCGACGACGGGGGTACGCCGAGCAGGCCATGCGGCTCATCGAGCAGGTGGCTCGGGAAAAGGGGGTCGACAAGATCTCGCTCCACGTGTTCGGCGACAACATGGGCGCAAGGAAGCTCTACGCGAAACTCGGGTACTCCGAAACCAACGTGCTGATGGCCAAGCCGTTGACCCCTTGACCCGTCCGCGGGGTCCTTCGGGATCGCGGCAAACGGCCGCACGCCTTACCCGACCGCCATCTCGAGTGTCCAGGGTTCTGAGCTTACGTTTGTGTCAGCTGGAGCCTTTATCGCGAGCGGTCCTCCCCCACCGAGTGGTTCGGATGAGCGGATGGTACAAAGCGGCGGATGCGAAGGACGTGCCTCAAGGAACGATGAAGGGCGTCGAGGTGGCCGGAACGAAGGTCCTCATCGCTCACGGGCCCTCGGGGATCCGAGCGTTCGAGGACCGCTGCGGGCACATGTCCGCCCCGATGAGCATCGGCACGTTCAAGAGCGGCGTGATCAAGTGCGAACTCCACGCCGCCGTCTTTGACGCGGAGACGGGGGCTGTGCGCGGCCAACCCCAGATGCACATGGGCGGGGCTTCGAAACTCCCTCCCGAGATGATGGAGGCGATGATGAAGATGGGTCAGATCATGGCCCAGATCCGCTGCGACCCGATGCGCCCGTTCCCGGTCGCCGTGGAGTCCGGCGTCGTCATGGTCTACGTCTGATTCGGAACCGAGCCTCCGGCTCCGCGTGCGTCGTCGCCTCGACCTACGTGAGGGGTTGCAAGGCTAGCTGCACCCCGTTGGTGCGCTCGCGCGTAACCCGGCGTGGCAGCCTGGATGTCGGGACAGCGTGCTGCTAGGCCCAGATCCGCTCAGGTCTTGGTCGCGGCGGTGAGAGCGCGGGGCCAATCCTGCAGACGCGACCACTCTCGGAACGTGTGCCAGTGAACCTGAGGGTATTCGTGCTTCAGCTTCGGGATGTCAGCGCTGTACCCGACCCGATTGAACCAGTCGTACATCTTGGCGAGGTCTTCGCTCTCTTTCGACACCTGGTCTAGGGGAAGCGGGTGGTACGTCAGTTTCCTCCCCGTTACCTCGGAAAGGTGTCCGACGATCTCCGTGGGGGTGAGTTCGTCGGAGGCGATGTTGATCCTCTTTCCACGGAAGGAACGCGGCTGTTCGACGGCGAGCGCTGTGAACTCGGCTATCTCGGGTAGCGAGATGACCTGCAACTTCCGGTCCGGGAGGACCCCGGTGGCTAGAACTCCCAGCGCGATGCCCGCAGCCAACCACGGCGCAAGCAGATTCTCCGTAAAGAAGACAGGGGCCACGATGGAGTACTCGACACCGAGGCCCTTCAGGCGCTGCTCGATCTCGGCCTTGCTGTCGAAGTGGGGGATACCCGTTCTTCGGTCCGCGTCGCTGACGGAAGAATAGACGATGTAAGGGACTCCCGCTGAGTGGAACCCGTCGAGCCCGGTCTTACCAAATCGATTCTCGGCCTCCACACCCTGTTCGTACGGTGTGGCCACCAGGAACGCGACGTCGACACCCTTGGCCGCGCGCTCGACCGAATCGCGGTCCCCAAGATCCCCGCCGACGATCTCGGCGCCCTGCTCCTTCAGCTCGTTCGAGGCAGGGCTGCCGGGCTTCCGAGACATGGCTCGCACGTGGTGCCCTCGCTGGAGGAGCAGTCGGGCTAGGCCGCCTCCCTGATGCCCTGTGGCTCCCGTAACCAGTACGCGCTTAGGTTCTGAGGACCGCCCCGCGAGCTCCTTTGAATACGGCATAATGGAACCTGCCCGGATTCAGCACTCCCTCGGATAAGGCCGGGCTGGCAAGCGTGTAACCTCGTCCCCGGACGGCCACCACGGAATCAGGGTGAAACGCGGGTTTCGCCGACTATCCCTCAGGCCCGGCGAAACCCGGCGACCCCAGCTTCCGTTGCCGGAGGCCGGCCGGCGACGTGGCGGTGGCCTAGCAGGTCGTCGCCTGCGTGGTGGGACCACTTACCCGGCTCCCAGCCTCGGCGTTGAAGAGGACCATGAACAAACTCCCCGTGCCCGAGGAGGACAGGCCGCAAGTGTTGTACTCCACCGCCCAGTACGGGAACGAAGAGCCCGACGTAGGGGGTCCCAGCAGAACGAACGCCTGGAGGGCGCCCGAATGGTTCGACAGGAATGCGCTCCCTCCCGCCGAATTTGCGCTGACCGCCACTTCTGTCGAATCGATGATCGAATCCCCGGCTAAGGCCTCCAGTTGGTCAAACGGACCGGTGCACGATCCGGTCATCGTAACAAAGGGGTACGCCGCGGCTTGGGTGACCACGAACATGAACACCGCCCCTGCCGGACCCGAAGCCAGGAAGAACCAGACCGCCGCGGTCCCTGGCGTAGACCCTGTCGGGGTGGCGGGAAGTGTTACGGAACTTGGGCTACCGCTGACGGGAGACGACGTACACCCATTGTCGAGCGTACCGGCCGCATTCGCGCCGGAGGTCGATGACGACAAGGCCAGGCCCTCTACCGCGACCAGGTTCCACAGCTGAGGTCCGGTTCCGGATTGGTTCAGAATCCCTTGAGCCCCCTCGGAGGCAACCTGGCTGTAGGAAAGTGGTGTGCCGGTCACACCCTGCCCGCTACTCGAACTGGGCGAGAAGACACCGGCCAGCGCCAGGACCGAGAGAACCACAACCACCGCGACAGCCGCCGCAACAATCGCGATCAGAAACCCTCGGCGACGCGGAGGAGGCGTCGGGGGAGGCACGAACCACGGTGGAGAAGGCGGGGGCTGCACCGTCTCTTGTGAAGGTGGGGTGGCGACAGGTGCCGGTGGGAGAGGGTACGTGGGTTCCGGCGTCGCGCTCATCGAGGGGAGAACCGTCGGGAGCTATTTCAACCTCGGGCCGGACCTGGCTCTCCCCCAACGGATTCCAGCACCCGCCCCTTTCTCCACTTCCGGCACGGGCGAACACACCCGACGGGCCCAGGGGGATCCTCGGGCCAAGCGGCTGAGGCTCGAAATAAGGTTCATTTGTGCGAAGGCACTGGGGCGCGCATGCGTACGAAGGCCGGGTGGGCCGTGATCGCCGCCCTTGCGATGTTGACTGCAGCGATGCTGCCAGGCGCTGGGTTCGCGGTGGTATCGCTGACCCCGGTGACGAACCACGCTACAGCAGGCGCCACTGCGACGATCACCAGTGTCACCTCTTCCAACTGGGCCGGCTACGCCGCGTTGGGATCGAAAGGGACCGTGACCAAGGTCACGGGAACCTGGGTCGAACCTAATGTGAGCTGCTCGAGTGGAAGGACCACCGACGTGGCCACCTGGGTGGGAATCGACGGGTACTCCACCTCCGACCTTGTGCAGACCGGGGCATCGGGCGACTGCAGCGGGACCACCCTGAGCTACTATGCCTGGTGGGAGATCCTCCCTGCCCCGGAGACCACCATCTCCTCGTTCAACGTCCACGCGGGAGACAAGATCACGGCCTCGGTGGCGTACTCCACCTCTGCCGGCAAGTTCACGATGAAGATCACGGACGGGACTCAGTCGTTCTCGAAGACCCGGTCCGTCGCAAGCACGGCCCGGAACTCCGCCGAATGCGTCGTGGAGCGGGATTCGGTCGGCGGAACCTTGAACCATTTCTCGAAGTTCAAGGCCGACCGGTTCTCGTCCTGCACAGCGGCCATTGGGGGCGCCTCGGGGGGGATCGGGAGCCTTGCGACCGTCAGTAAGATCAACATGTACAACGGTGCGACACTCCTGGCTTCCACCGGCGCGTTGACCTCGAACAAGGCCTTCACCGTCACGTGGAAGGCCTACGGTTAGGGTATTCGCCCAACCCTTTCCAACCAACACCTCATCGGTCTGAGGCGCTCCCGCCGCGTCACCGTGACCTAGCCCCAGTCTGCTTCAGGTCCTAACTTCGCGTCCGCATACGCGCTTGTCTTCAATGGAAGTTGCCGGGGAATGGTCAGGGGGGGCGAACGTCCGGGGCTCACTCGGAGTGAGCTCGGCTTTAGCCGCTCGACGTGATCGAGACGCGGAGGACCGTGACGGGCAAAGGCAACATGGGGTCGATGTCGGCTCTCCACGAAGGTCCGCAATCCCTCGCTTGCCGACCGATCGGCCAGGGCGAGAGCCTCGGGCCAGGCGGAATCGCCGGACCACAACACCACCCGTGAGGCGGCATCCGGAGCGGGCATCGCATCCTGGGTTCGGGTCATGAATCGGAACATCCGGCTCCTCGCCTTCGGCGTCGGGGTGCGGATGCTGGGGAACGCGCTCTACGGACCGTTCATCGCGCTCTACCTGCATAACGTGCTGGGCATCGGCTACGTTGAGCTCGGTCTCATCATCGTGGCCATCGGAGCCATCCAGATCCCGTTCGGGGTCGTTGGCGGTCTGGTCTCGGACCGGATGGCCCGAAAGACCCTGATGGTGATCGGGCTGGCCTCCGAGGCGGGGTTGACCGCGCTGCTGGCCTACGCCTTCTCGATTGAATCCCTGGTCCTCGCCCTCGCGGCGGCGGCCGTAGGGGGCTCTATCTCCTCGATGGCCGGGCCGTCGTTCTCGGCGTACATCGCTGATTTCGCCGAGGGGTCCGAACGAACCCGTGGGTTCACGATGTACCGGATCGGGTTCAACGCCGGTTACGCGGCCGGAGTCGCTCTGGGCGGGCTCTTCATCACAATCATCGGGTTCGCGGGTGGAGTTGCCATCGCTGCGGCCATCATCGCGGTGGCAACCGGCATCCTCTACGCACTCCTCGAGCCGTCGGTACGGGACCGAGCCGAGGTCTCGAAAACCACCCTCGCGTCCTCGGCGGACACGACCCCCCCCGCGACCCCGCGACGGACCCTCGCCGACAGTATGCGGATCCTCGTGCGGGATCGGGTCGCGCTCGAGGTGGCGTTGGCCTTCGCCCTCGCCTCGTTCGTCGCGGCCCAGTGGGCGATCATCTACCCGCTCTACGTCCACAACATCCTCGGAATCTCCTACTCCCTCCTCGGTGTCGGTCTGGCGCTCAACGGGCTCGTGGTCGTCTTCGGACAGAGCGCTACGACGGAGAGCGTGATCGGCTGGCGGCACACGAACATCGGCCTCCTGGGCCTCTTGCTCTATGGCGTTGCGTTCCTCGGGCTCGGCGCGGCCGGTCTCTGGAACACGGTGCCCGTCGTGGTCTTTTTCGCTTCAGTCGTCGTGCTCACGCTCGGCGAGAACCTTGTCGCCATCCCGTCCTCGACCCTACCGTCCAACCTCGCTCCTACGGGGGAGGTAGGCTCCTACAACGGGGCTTTCAACGCGTTCGGAGCGATCGGTTTCCTCACCGCGACCCTCGTGGGAGGGGTTGTGCTGGCGCTCGTTACCAACCCCCTGCTGATCTGGATCATCCTGCTCGTTCCCGCCGTCCCGGCGATCCTACTTCTCCGTCACGCCGGACGAAGAATCCCGAACGCGGTGAACCGGGCCTAGACCCGGCTCGCGGAGGGGGAAGCGGATCGGTGTTCCGCTACGAGAGCGGAGTCGCGACGGCGACCCATGACCGTGCGGTTGTTACACGCCGAGCCCTCGGCACGATCCAACCGGCCGAGGAAACTCCCCACGAGCGCCGGATCTCAGCCCGGGTTCAGCTCTCGAGTCAGGCCAACGAGTCGATCTTCTTCCGGAGGGACGCTTCGACCTCGTCGAGTTGGCGGAGGAAACTGTCCTCGGACGCGCGCCCGGCCACCCTGCCTCGGCGGACGTCACGGATGGGAGAGCGGACGTCGTGGATCGGTGTGCGGACCTCTCTCGGTCCGCTCAAGTCTATCTCCCAAAGGGAGAGGTTGACCGGAGGGGATGACCTCGCCGAAGGGGGTGGGTCAGGAACGCCACCGACCATCGAAGCCTCCGCCTCGGTTACGTGGTCGGCCAGGACTCCGAGTTCCTGCTGAGTCGGGCCGTGATAATCTTCCCGGGTTCCATCCCGAGGCAAGGAGACTTCCGCGACGGCGGGATGATTGTGAACGAAGGAACCCACGTCCCCCGCCATCGAAGCCTCCGCCTCGCTGACACGGTCGGCCAGCACACCGAGCTCGTCCTGGGTGGGCCCGCGATAGTCCTCTTGGCGCCCGCGCTGGGTGCGAGAATCTGCCACGACAACGACCTTCGATGAATGAGAATACGCATTCATGCGTATAAAACGCGTGCAGCCGCCTCCTCCGAAGCCCCGCCAATATCCAAGACTGCCTTGCGACCCCGGAAAAGAGAGGCCCCTGACCTTGGACCCTTTCGGAGATCCCTCGAGGCCCGGCATCGATCGAGAGCGGTCAGGTTCGGAAACCGTCAAGCCGGCCCATCAACCGTGCGGCACTATGACATTATGGAGTGAACTATTTATCTACGCTAGGAACTAAATATGCTGCTATGAGCGAGTACGAATGGGAGATCGGACGCTTTCCGAGGGCGCCCGATGGAAGGATTCTCGGAGGACACCGGTCCCGGAATGGTCCGGTCGCCGAATATGTCGCCTTGGAGTTCCCGCGGGAGAGCGTGACCTGGGTCGCGAACCCTGTACCGAGTCACGTTCGAGAGCGACCGGCGACGGCACCGCCCAAAGGTTCCCAGCCCGGGACGCGAGACGCTAAGTGACGGACCGCCCTTCCGGGCGCTCGGGGCAGAGAGTAGCCGTGACCGTCGAAGCGTACGTGTTTGTGTCGACGACCAATCCCGGACCTCGAGCGGCGTGCCGTGCGATCCGACGCTTACCTGGAGTGGTCCGTGCCGACGCCCTGTTCGGCGGCCCCGCCGTGATCGCCATCGTTCAAGGTAGGGACCTCGCCGAAATGGATGCGCCGATCGACGCCATCGTCCACCTCCCCATGGTCACCGATACCGAGACACATGTCGTGCGTCACATCGAGGAAGAGGACGAGGCTAGGGCGCGGCTCGGCGCCTAGATCGACCCATCCGTGCGGGTCGCGCGCGTTGATCGCGTCGGCCTGCGTTTCACTTCCTAGGGTTCCTCGGCTTCTTCGGGGGAAGGCTTGAGGCGTAGCTCACCGACCGCGCCACCCATTGCCGCAGCTGAGTCCGGTCCTCGAGAATGGACCTGGGCAGAACGAAGTACTCCCTCATCGGCCGGCCGGGAACAGGTTCAAAGGCGTCGAACCCGGGAATCTTGCTCGCCTTGGCGCGGTCGGTCTCCGAGAGTCGAACGAACAGGTCCTTTCCCAAGACGCCGAAGAACATGTTCCCGTTCACGAACGCGCAAGGCTGGCCGAACATCTTCCTCGCAGCGACGCCCGTCGTCCCCGGAGCGAACTCCTCGAACAGACGGACAGCGCTGGGCGCGGGTTTCGGCAGATGCATCGGCATCAGCGGCTCACGACCGTTTCGTCGCTCTTGAATCCTTGGGCAACCTTCGCGCCGGCGTCCGCGTTCAGCCGACGAAAGCTCCCGCGAGGAAGTGGGTGCAACGCCCTTCGCACGTTCCGCATGGGAGCCTTCGCCGTTTCCCACGGTCACCGGGCGAGCACGGCCCGAGAGTATACGATGCCGACCTCGCCATTGCGAAGATAGGTTCATCACCACCTTCCATCAGAATCCGTGACAGCCCAAGATGAGGGACGGCCGTCAAGGCCCAGGGTACGAGGGAGGTCCTCGAGGGATTGCGTGGTGGACCAACCGCTCGGATCGGTACATCCTGCCCTTCGCTGGCACGGTTTGCCTCGTGCTCGGCGTCTCCCTGGTCTTCGGTCTAAGTGCCCCGTGGAGCCCGTTCGCTCCACTGATGATCATGGTCCTCGGGCTCGGCCTGGTGGTGAACGCAGTCGTGGGCCTTGCGGCCTGGGAAGCTTCCCCTCTCGCAGGGCCTGG
>Ga0326728_10007283_pt1 | contig 28687 bp, 29 predicted proteins | sample MB3enrmetagenome_FD_207602 | JGI IMG/M metagenome (GOLD analysis project Ga0326728, IMG submission 207602) | Lab enriched peat soil microbial communities from McLean, Ithaca, NY, United States - MB31MN | ecosystem: Environmental > Terrestrial > Soil > Wetlands > Peat | place: USA: New York... | reverse complement strand
CGCCCGAGCTTGACGCCGGGATTCTCTTACTGCACCCTGTGGACCTCGGACGGCTCTGGCTCAGCCAGACCTCCCGCCACCCGCCGGTGGCTCACCATCTACCCGCCCGGCCCGAAAACTGCTTTCGCGTGCTTTCGGGTTACAGCGAGAGAGAATGTTCGCACCGGTCAGATTTCTGAGAGACCTCCAACGCGACCCAAAGTCATCGTTGCACGTTTGCTGACCTGCCCCCAAGGGCATGATCACAGCGAACGCGGAAGGGTTGCAGGTGTTTGGACAGGGCCTTCCAAGTCTCCACTGTTAAGATGACCATCTCCATAACTTGGCTGGGCGACATCGTCCAAACCATGAGCATGTTCGGCAGCCAGACCACCATGGAAGGCGTCGATTCCACAAACGCAACCGCGCAAGACGCGAAGACAGACAGGTGTATGATCAGCAAGATTCAAACGGCTGAAGCTGGCGTTGGTGGACGTCCCTCTCAGCCTGTGGTTCAGGCACCCACCCAACACTTTCACAGTGGCGTTTGGCTATATTGTGCAGAATTCGCTTGAACTCCGGGAGTCTCTTGGCATGTTACTGGTCGCGGAGGCGATATAGGTAATCCACGGACTGTGAAGTGATGCTGCATGCAATCGTACCTTAAATCGATCAAACAACCTGTTCTGACCAGGAAGGAAATTAATCAGTGGCCAGTAGCAGACTCCGGGCTTAGTGCCCGCGTGGTGCATTGCCTTGAAGAAGTTGGTGTCCATACGATTGAAGAATTACGGGAGTGGACTGACAAGAGGCTCCTTAACCTGCGGAGTTTTGGCCCCACTTCGCTTGGGAACGTTCATTGGTTTTTTAACTGGACGAACCGTTTGGAGAACGGCATGGGGAGATCACGGAACTTCCGGGCGTTCCTACTGGAGTTCCTAAACCGCCAAGAGGTTTTCGTCATCGAGCAGCGCTTCGGCCTGACTGACCCACTGTTCCGCCCACAAATGAAGCGGCCCACTCTACAAGAAATCGGGGGTGCGCACAACGGGGTCACTCGGGAACGGGCACGTCAGGTGGAGGAAGCGGCGATTGCCACGTTGCAGTCGAAACTCTGTCGCGCCGTCGCTGAGCCACAGGAGATCTATTGGGCGAATCGAATCCAAGCGCAAGGCTGCGTTGTGACTTCTGTAGAATTGGCCGACTGGGTGGATGATTCTATGCTGGGAGGCTATCAGCCGTGGGGCGTCCTTCTACTGCTCAGCGAGGCGCTGACGAGGATTAACTACTGTTACGATTATTTCTCAACTTTGCCGCCACAGGTCCTGCAGCGGGTTGAGAAGAACATCCTGCAACGGCTGCACGAAGTGCGAAAGCCTCTGCCCTTCAAGGAAATCCTTGCAACGGTTTCCGATGACCTCCGTGTTCTCCGCAACCAGCGATCGCGGCTGCTGACCGTGCTGCTCGATCATCATCCCGAAATCAGCGGGATGATCGATCACCGTTATTTCCTAGCAGCGGTCGGGACGCCATTCGTCCTCGCGGAGATCATGCGCAGCCGCCGGGAGCCGCTGCATTTTCGTGAACTGACCCATCTCTACAATGAGCGCATGCAACCATGCAGCCGCAAGGGAACGGGACACATCCTTCGCGCGTTGAACCAAGTGAATGGCGCGCGACGCGTATCTCCAGCGATTTATCAGTTCAAAACCGTTAACTATTGATCGGTGGCGTAAAAACGCCTAGGTGTGATATTTTTCTAGCCTCGCGCCGCTTCGTTTGTCTACTCTCAGACCGTGCGGATTCTAGACAAATATCTCCTGCGCGAGTTGGCGCTCCCGCTGTGGTATTGCTTCGACGCGTTCCTGATGCTCTGGATCGTGCAGGATCTGCTCGGCAATCTCTCTGACTTTATCCAGTTTCATGCGCGGCTGGGACAGATTCTGCATTACTATTTGATCGTCTTACCCCAGCCGATTGTGCAGATCATCGCTCCCGTGTCGTTGTTGCTCGCCGTGCTGTTCTGCTTGACCACTCTGGGAAAACACAACGAGTTGATCGCCTTCCGCGCCAGCGGCATCAGCGTGCTCAGACTGGCCATACCGTTGTTGGCGGTGGGTGTGCTCGCCTCGCTGCTGGTCTTCGGCGTCAATGAAGCCTTCGTGCCGAATTCGCAGGAGCGGGCCGAAGCGTTCATGGACGCGCTTCGAGGCAAAGGAGAGAAAGACGTCAAGGAGAATTTTTTCTTCTCCAACCCCGTCGAACGCCGCGACTGGTATGCCCGACGCTTCAATACACAGACTGGCGCAATGCAGGGACCTGTCGGAGTATACGAGAGGCGCCCCGACGACACGGAGTTTCGGATTGATGCCGAGACCGCACGCTGGATCGGTGGCGGTTGGCGATTTTACGTGGCTCGCATCAACGGTGGACCGCCCGTGGCGGAAACGAATTTCCCGTCAATCAAGGAGCCGCCGAGGCGATTGGCACTCGAGGGAAGGAGACCGGAAGAACTGAGTTCTTCAGAACTGCGACGCTGCATCCGCGACCTGCAACGATCGGGAAGCACGCAACACATCGCAGAGTACCAGGTAACACTACACTATCGCTACGCCTTCCCGCTGACTTGTTTCATCGTCATTTGGCTGGGAATTCCGCTGGGCATGCACGTCAGCCGCCGCGGACCGATGCTCAGTGTCGGAGTCGCGCTGCTGCTGGTGGTGGCGTTTTATTTCATGAAGAGCATCGCCCTGGCGATGGGCGAAGGCAATCGCATCTCGCCCGTGCTGGCGGCGTGGCTGACCAACGCGATTTTCGCAATGGTCGGTGCGGTGTTATTCGCGCGTGTCCGTTGAACACCCGACGATCACAGCGTGCGCGGCGGCGTATTCCCTGCAATGGGTTAAGCTGACGAAAATCTCCACGACGCCGCGTGCGCGGGCCAATTCTTCGCCCTTGCCGTGCAACACCGCAAAGGGTTCGCCGCTTTCCCGCTTGCGGATTTCAATGTCTTTCCAGCCCAATTGTCTGCCAATGCCGGTGCCGAACGCTTTCGAAATCGCTTCCTTCGCTGCGAAACGCGCCCCGAGATGCAACGGGGGAAACCTCATGCTTTGGCAGTAAACAATCTCGTCTGGCAAGAAGCAGCGATTCAAAAAGCGCTCGCCGAATTTTCCCAGCGAGGCCTGAATCCTCGCTGTCTCAACGATGTCAACACCGGTTCCGAGAATCTGGGTCGAGGGCTTCATTCCTTGTATGGCGACATCAGTTCAAGCATCTCCTGCACGGCTTGCCGCAAGCCGACGAACAGTGCGCGAGAGACGATGGAATGTCCCGTATTGAGCATCTCCAGGTGCGGCACGACCAGAATGCCAGGTGTGTTTTGATAGTTGAGGCCGTGGCCGGCGTTCACGTGCAAGCCAAGATCATGCGCCAACTTCGCCGCGGCAGTTAACTTCTTGATCTCCGTTGCCGAGTCTCTTGCTTTCCGAGTGTTGGCGTACGCACCCGTATGCAGCTCGATAAAATCGCTACCCGCGTCGGCGGCTGCATGCACCTGTTTCGGATCCGGATCGACGAAGAGGCTCACGGTGATGCCGGCTTCTCTTAATCGGGCAATGGTACGCATTAATGATTTTGGTGCGCCCGCAACGTTGAGTCCGCCCTCGGTTGTCACTTCCCGCCGATTTTCCGGGACGAGACAAACTTCATCGGGCCGGATCTCTTCGGCAAACGCGACGATCTCCGGCACGTCAGCCATCTCCAGATTCAGTCGCGTGCGAATGATCCGGCGCGCCATGCGCACATCGGGTTCCTGGATGTGCCGACGATCCTCCCGCAAATGCATGGTGATCGCGAGCGCACCTGCCAGTTCCGCCTCGACGGCAGCCCGGACTGGATCGGGTTCGGGAACTACAGCGGATGCGCGCTCGACAGTTTTGTAACGCGCTTGCCTGAGCGTGGCCACATGATCAATGTTGACACCGAGCTTGAGCATGCGCTGTAGCGTACACACTTCTTCCGCCGCCCGCAATCTCAACCAATGAGTAGAGCTTAATGCGAAAGAATCAGTTCAAGCCGCTGCCACCCGAAGCATTGGTCAATTCCTCGCGCAACGCCTCTTGAATGGCTCGATTCCACCGATACCGTTTCCAGTCGGGGAAATATTTCTGCATCCATTCCTGCGATGCGCGCTCCCAACCGATGTCTCGGCCCAACTTTTCGCTTTCGATCCACTTGTATTTTTTTATTTCCTCATGCTGGGACCGAACAATTTCAGCAAGAGGATCTAGCTTTCGCGACCTTTTGGTCATTTGTGCTCCCCTCCTTGGGAGCGGAACGTCACAGGACAATAACTTAGAAAAACGCGAAATCAAGTCGGTGCGTGCAACATTTTTGTGTCAGTGCACGAGCTTGCCCGCCAATTATTTATGCATGATGTTTCCAACTTGCGACACGCTGGATTGTTCCGTATTGTGTGCCGCATGACGGAGCCTCGCTACTTGGAGAAAGTTCGCCAGCATGCGGACGCGCGACTCGTTTTGGAATCCGGAGCGAAGCCTTCCGAAATCCTCAATCTCTACAAGAAGTTCCTCAGGGTTGAAGAGCACCGGCTGCGCATGGCACATCGCGCAGGGGCTGACGGCCGCGAGATCGCCTCGGGTCGCGCCCAAGTCATGGACATCGTTCTGCGGCACATTTTCGAGGCGGCGGTCGAATGTTTCCGGCAGAACCGTTCTTCCGAGACGGTGCCGATGTCTCTGGTTGCGATTGGCGGATACGGCCGCGGTGAATTGAGTCCGTATTCGGACATCGACATCATGTTTCTGTACAACACGAGTGGACGCGGTCCGAAGCAGCATCCGTACATCAAGGCGATTGTCGAACAAGTGCTCTACATGCTGTGGGATATCGGTCTGAAGGTCGGCCACTCGACCCGATCGATCAGAGATGCGGTCACGCAGGCAAACAAGGATGTGCAATCCAAAACCTCGCTGATCGAATCGCGCCTTCTGCTCGGCGACAAGGAACTCTACGAAACCTTTCGCACCGTGCTTGTTAAGGAATGCGTGCAGGGACACGAAGACGAATACATTGCCGCCCGCATGGAGGACGAAACTGCGCGTCACGAAAAGTATGGCGACACGGTTTATCTGCAGGAGCCAAACGTCAAGAATGGCTGCGGCGGACTGCGCGACTTTCAAAACCTGATTTGGATGGCGTTCTTCAAGTATGGCACACTGAAGCTGTCTGACTTGCAGAAGCAAGGCCTTCTGGAGGCGTCGGAACAGCGGCAACTCGAACTCGCTTACGACTTCATTCTGCGAGTGCGTAATTCCATGCACTACATGACCAATCGCGCCTGCGACGTCATTGGCCTCGGGTTACAGCCACAGGTCGCCACGGAGTTTGGCTACCGAAGTCGCGACTTGCTGCGGCGAATCGAAGCGTTCATGCGCGATTATTACACGCACTCACGCAACATCTTCCTGCTAACCAACGCGCTGGTGGAGCGCATGGCCCTGAAACCTTCGAAGGCCTCGCGCTTGGCTGCCTTGTTTGGCCGCCGTGGACGCAAGGAGGAGACGCTCGACGGCTTCGTCCTCAGCGACGGACTCATTTCGGCAGCCACGGCAACAGTCTTTAAGGAAGATCCGCAGCGATTGCTCCGTGTGTTCTTGTATGCGCAGCAGCATGGAGCGGAATTGAGTCCCACACTTCGTACCATGATCCGCCAGAACTTGCGGCCGGTGGACCGCTACTTTCGATTGTTGCCGCAGACGCGCGACACATTGCTGGCCATTCTGCAGAAAAAGGGACAGGTCGCCCGCATTCTGCGGCTGATGCACGAGGTGGGATTCCTCGGCAGACTGATTCCCGAGTTTGGCCGTTTGACTTGTCTTGTCCAACATGAGTTCTTTCATCGCTACACGGCCGACGAACATACCTTGCAGGTGGTCGAGCATCTGGATCGCATCATTGACGCCACCGAGCCGCCGCACGCCAGCTACAGGAAGATCTTCCAGCAACTGGAGCACCCGCACGTGCTCTATCTCGCCGTGCTGCTGCACGACGTGGGCAAGGCGGCCAACGTGGACCATCATGTCGAGGCGAGCAACGAGATGGCGCGCAAGGTGGCGCGACGGCTACGCCTGAGCGACGACGAAACCTCGCAGTTGTTGTTTCTGGTTCGCGACCACCTCAAACTCAGCATGCTGTCCCAGCGCCGCGACATCGACGATCATGCCACCATCGAAGCCGCTGCGCGCATCGCGAAAACCGAGGCGTATCTCGACAGCCTGCTCCTGCTGACTTTTGCCGACGCAGCGGGCACGAGCATCAAAACGTGGTCGGAATGGAAGGAAGCCCTGCTGTGGGAACTTTATCGGCGCACGAGGCAATTGCTCTCGGGACAGGAGCGCGCCAAGGACATTCTCTCTCGCCGCATCGAGCAGCTTTACAGGGAAGTCAGCACGAAGCTCAAGGGGCAACTGGCGCTGGAGGAAATCTATTCGCATTTTGAATTGATGCCTGCCAGCTATTACATCAACAGCAGGGCCGAGGAAATGTCGCGCCACCTCTTGCTCATCCATCGTTTTCTCACGCGCCAGTTGGAGGTCGAAGCACCCGCGGAAGCGCTTGTTCCCATCATCGAGTGGCAACCGTTCCCCACACAGGGGTACTCGCAGGTTTCCATCTGCACTTGGGACCGGCTGGGATTGTTCTCCAAGATTTGCGGATCGCTGGCGTATGCCGAACTGAACACTCTCAGTGCGCGCATCTACACCCGTGGTGACCACGTGATTCTGGACATCTTCGAGGTGTGCGACCGGCATCTGGCTGCCGTGACCGAGGAACGCACGATCCAGACAGCGGAATCGATTTTGCAGCGCACGTTAACCGACAAGGAAGAGATCGATTTTAGCCAGCTCTTGGCCAAGATGCGCGCCTCGCGCGGGGAAGTGCCCCGCATTCGTGAGGTCAGCATCCCCACGGTCATTGAATTCGATAACGACATCAGCAAGACGCGCACGATTATTGAAATCCAAACCGAAGATCGTCTCGGCCTACTCTACACCATCACCAAAACCATGAGCGACCTCGGCCTGGACATCAGCTTCGCCAAGATTGCGACCGAAAAAGGCGCGGCTATTGACTCCTTCTACGTGCAAGATCAACTCGGCAACAAGATCACCAATCCTGACCTTCTGGCCGCCTTCAAGGACAGGCTGGAAGCGGCCATCAGCCTCCTCGCTAGCTGATCTGGCGGGTTCCGCAAGCAAAGAAGACGGAGCAGCAATGTGCAGTTTCCCTCGGGCGTCAATCTCATCGAAAGCGCCCTCCTATCCGCACCGCCACTCCGCCATCAATTCGATGCCCCCTTGGTCAAAAATGGTTCAACGATCACTTGCGGCCGGTTGGATGACGATTGCAGCAAGAGATTGAATAATGTATAGCCGCCCCAAGTCGTTCCTTGGTGATATCATTCTGTGCAAAACACGGCTGCCTGGAAAAGTTTCGGCGCTTGTCGAATGATGACCTTCTCGCTACAGTGCGCCGTATGGCACAGGACGATCGAGCCGATCAGAGTGCCGTCGTTACGATAGGAGTCAGACCGCTCCGTCTCGAGAAAATCAACCCGATATCACAATCCAATGACCGCTAACAGCCCGTTAAAGAACTCGCTGGTTCCCTAGGCGTGTGAGACACGGATCGCAGCCGCCGCACAACCGCGATGGCGTCCCAAGGACAAGCGGTCTGAGTCAACCAATCGCCCAATTGCTCCCACAACCAATTCAGCAGAGCCCAAAGCGCCCGCAGCCGATCGGCCAAGCTGCGCGGCTTGCTCAGACGCCAGACTTTGCGCAGCAGCAGCCCCAAGTTATAAGCCGCACACTTCAGAATGTAGGTTTTGCTGACGTTGACCAGACCCCGCAGCCAACTCCGTCGGCTTCCGCCGGTCTCGCACACGTGAGCGAAGCTACGTTCGGCTCGTTCACTGCGCCACCGGTTCAACCGCCGACCTTTCGCGCTACGCACCCGCCGTCGATTGGCTCGAAACGCCACTCCATACTCCACCGGCTTGTTGGCCCAGCACCGACTCTTCTGGCGGCGTTCGGGAATGTAGGTGCGTACCCCTCGCTGCGCGCATTTGGTCAACAACCCATTGTCGTGGTAGCCCTTGTCTATGACCGCCTCCCGCACCTTCGGGGCCCGGTCCGCCTGCGGGCTGGGAAACACCAAGTTGGCTTGCGCCAGCGTCAACGTCAGCGGCGCACTGTCGGCATCGGCGCGATCAGCATGCGTCACCAGCGGCGCTACAATCGCCTCGCTCTCCAAGTCCACCGCGTGCTCGGCTTTGTACGCCAAGTGGGTGCGACCGTCCTTCATTTTGACGATCCGACTGTCCGGATCGGTGCGACTCTGCCACTGGGCATTGGACACCTTCTTGTCCTTGCGCCTCCGATCCAGTCTCCGCAGGTCTTCTTCGGTCGGCTCCTCGATGCCCTCGGCCTGCGCCAGCCGTCTCAAGTACTGCTTCCAGTCCTCCGCCGTGTCCTAGGATGTTCGATCACGCCGGTGTGCGCGCAGCGTGAAGAAGACGCAGCAGTTCTACTCGTAAGTCTTGCGGAACCTGATCTTGGACTCGTCGGGCTGCGGTTTCTCGGATGAGGCGGACGGAGGAGGCTCGCTCTTTGCGGCCTGATCTCCCGGTTCTCGGTCTTCCGTCTTCTGTCCCGGGTCCTCGGTTTTCTTCGGCTGCTTCGATTCTTCGACGTACATGAGGCGCAGGTCGGTCAGTGTGGCTTGCAGGACCTTGCCTTCGTCGGGCGTGAGATTGCCCTGTGTCTTGTGCTCCAACATCTCCAGCGTGTCGATGAACAGGCGCGCCGCGGGCAGGTTCTTCTCGGCTTTGCCGGTCATGGGGTTGGCAAGTTTGCCGAGGCTGATCATCGCCTGACTGCTGAACAGCCCGACCATGTCGAGGAATCGCAGCGTGTCCTCGCGCGAACCAATAGTGTCTTTTTGAACTTCAGCCATAGCTCTCCCTCTAGACAATGGCGGGCGTGATACCCGCCCTACTTGGGCCGCACCACGACGACGGCCCGCGGTTGATCGGCGAAATACTTGTTGGCGATCCGTTGGATGTCGGCGGCGGTCACGGCATTGTACTTGTCGTCCATCAAACGGAAGAAATCATACCCTAGTCCGTACAATTCGTCGAGACCAACCATCAGCCTCAATTCCGCGTTGTCCTGCATCCGGACTTTGCGCTGGCCGATGAGGTTGTTCGACGCAACCGCCCTTGTCTTCGATCTCCTGCGCAATTTGCGCGACGCCGCGTGTGGTCGTGCCCTTGAACAGCATGTGTTCCAGCACGTGCGACAGACCTGCGCCCATCCAACGGCCTTTCGTGACGCTGCCCGCGCGGCACCAACCTTGCGCGCTCACAACGAGGGCGCTCTGGTCTTCCTTGACGAGGAGAGTCAGTCCGTTCTCGAGGATTGTTTTGCGCACCGATGACGTATGGTTCGATTGCGTGATTGCCATGGTATTATCGCAACAGCAGCCAGAACCGCCGTCAGTCAACGCGCCGCGAGATTGAATCGCATCTGACGGGACAGCTAGTTGGAGCCGCTGCTCAGTTTTTCCGAGCCTGCGCTGCGATTCTTGTCGCGAAATCGGTCAGAGTTGGCGTGGGCATTCATGTGGCGGCTGCCGGTGTGGCGGACCAGCGGTTGATACGGTTTCACGAACACTTCATCAAAATCGTAACCGTCTTTGAAGTCCTCGCGCGAGTCCTGTTCGGTTTTGCCGAGAATGCCCTTCTCAACCATGTTGAAAACGATCTCACCGAAATCGCCGCACTGACGGATGCCCCAATGCACCAACACCGTTTTCGCCATCGGTCCGAATTGATGGATTGCGTAACGTCGCAACCCGTCCAAAAGTTCCTGCCCCGATACATGGCGGGGAGTTTGACGGTCGCCGTGCTTCTTCGGCACCTTCAGAGTGTAATCCAAGCCCTCCCGCACGAAGTAATAGGAGTCCCGGTCATAACGTCCATCCTTGATCAAAATCTTATCGACCGATTCCGCGAAACTTGGTTTTTGCATCTATGGATCCCTCTCCTCCACGATTCCGGCGGGCTTCGCCTCCTTACAGGCGGCACGCATCCGCCATTGCCGAACAATTGTGCCGAGCAGGATTGCCCCCACGAGAAACGCGACAATCGCCTGCTCTTGCCTTGTAAGTTTGAACATGTGTTAACTTCAACCCTGACACAACCCTATCCACTTTCACTGCGCAGAATATGGCTCAACTTTGCCGCCATCACAACCACTTTTTTGCACCTGCCATCTTGGGCGGTTGCCCCGCAAGCCCCGTAAGGATGAGGGGTCCATCATCATCCCCGTCGGTGATGCATCCGGTCGTAATAGGCGGCGGTCACCGTGCGGCGGTTGACCAACCCCACCACGCGCCGCGAGCCTTCCGCTTCGACAACGGGCAGTTCATTGTACTGGCTCAGCCGAAGCCTTCGCAAGACTGTCGACAGGTCGTCGTCGAGCGTCACCAATGCGCTGCTCGGCGACAACAGGTCCTGGGCGACGACCGCGTGCGATGGCAGCCCGCGCTCGGAAAAGAAGATGCGGATGTCCTCAAACTGAATCATGCCGTGCAATCCGCCGTCACCATCGAGCACGGGAAACATCTCCTGTTTGCTCTCAGCCACGGCATCCAGAATCTCCTTGAGCGTCGTCTCGCGCTGGAATGTTATCAGCTTCATATCGCGAGACACCACGTCGCTTACGCGGATGCGTTCCAGAACGTCGACGGCGTATTCGCCCTCGTGCGCGGGCGAGTCCACGCGCGACTCGACCTGATTCTCGTAGATCGAAATGCGCCGCGGCGTCAGCACGTACGCCACCGCCGTCGTCAACATCAGTGGCGCCAGCAGTCCGTACCCCGTCGTCATCTCGGAAACCATGATCAACGACGCGAGAGGGACTTTCGCGACCCCCGCGAAAAATCCCGCCATGCCCACCAACGCGAACGCCGAAGGTTGCGCCACGACATCGGGTATCCATTGGTGAAACGTCGTGCCCACGGCCGCACCAATCATCCCGCCGATGACCAGCGACGGGGCGAACACGCCGCCCGAGCCGCCCGAACTGATCGTCAAGCCGGTGGCGAAGATTTTCACAACGGCGATCGCCACAATCAAGCCCAGCGCGAGTTGTCCGTTAATGGCGAGTTGCACCCAGCCGTAACCCATGCTCAACACTTGTGGCAGGAAGAAGCCGATCGCGCCCACCGCCAGCCCGCCGAGCGCGGGCTTCACGTGACGGGGCAGTGGAATCTTGCGGAACACGTGGTCGCGCACGCCGTAAAACGTCTTCACGTACACAATGCCCATTCCGGCGCACACTAGGCCGAGGAGCAGATAGAGCGGCAATTCCAACGGATGATGAAACGACTGCGTCGGGAACTGAAAGATCGCACCCCACTTGCCTGTCACCGCACAGTAAATCGAGTACGCGACGATCGAGGCCACGAATGACGGCACCAGTGCTGCCGACTCAAACTCGATGTCGCGGTACAGCACCTCCGTCGCAAACAACGCGCCACCCAGCGGCGCGCGAAACACCGCACCGATGCCGGCTCCCGCCCCCGCCAACATCAGAAGCCGTCGCTCGCGGTCGCCCGCCTTCAGCCACGTCGCCAGCGCAGAGCCGAACCCCGCGCCCACCTGCGCGATGGGACCTTCGCGTCCGGCCGAGCCGCCGCTGCCGATGGTCAACGCCGAGGCGACGGTCTTGATGAACGGGATTCGCTTCCGAATGATGCCCCGGTTGTGGTGGAACGCGGCGACCATCGCGTCGGTTCCATGTCCCTCCGCCTCGGGCGCCAACGAAAAGACGAGCACACCTGAAAGCAATCCGCCGAGCGCGGGAACGAGGAACAACAACCACCGCCGAGCCGGAGGGGAGGGGAACACGGTCGCGCCTTCGCCGCCGGGTTTCGGCAGTACGTAGCCCACCGCGCGCACCATCAAGATATCGTTAGTGAAATTGAGCGCGAAGTTGAACGCAATGGCGCCCAGCCCGGCCACGACGCCGACCAATACGCTTAACAGCACCATCCGCGTAAGGCTATGCGCCTTCAGCCGCTCCCACGAGTCGGCGAGAAACCTCATCATGCTCCGACGTTAACGGATTTGCCGGAAACGACAATCACTTTTCCAAAAGTGGTCTAATAACCCCCCTTGGAACCCCGAAGGTTTACGTCGTGTAACAGAGGCTGTTGCCCAAATGATTTTTCCGGTTGTCGCTGCGCTTCTGCGAAGCACGGGTCGTTCATTTCACGAAGGAATTGGGCGTTTCACAGAAACGCCGCTACACCAAAAGGCGCGGAAACCGATTTGGGCAACACGCCCTACCAGATTTCACGTGTCGTGGGTAACCAGTGTGGGCGGATAGTTGGGAACGTTGGAGTTAACTCGACGCTGGAATTTTGGCCAGACAACGACCCGAGGCCAAGACACAGGTTCGCGCTCTAAGCCTCTTCAGCTCAACGGCATATATGTGTAACTACGTGAGAAAAAATTGGCTTCGTTTCGCAAAAACACATAGTTTTTTCCACCCACTCTCTCCCTGCCAAAGAACCGGGACAATTATACCCCCTTGGCAACGCGTGTCGAGAACAAACGGTAGCGGCGGTTAGCGAATCTCGAGGACGCGGTTACCGGCTTGCAGGGCAGCTTGCATCTCGACGAGCATGGAGTCGAACGCCGATACCAGCGTGGACTTGCGGCAATTGCCCAGACGCACCCACACAACTTGCACTAATCGGAGTAACGGTGATGGAAGCGACGATGGGGCTGGCGTGGTCAAGATCGGCATAGCGTTTGGGCAGGACATGGACCGTGGCGAGGTCATTTTCGCGGAGCAAATCGGCCAGCCGACCGAGCCGCCAGCCCAAAATCACCACGTCAGCGGTGAAGAAGCCAAGCGCGAGTTTTTGCACGTGCATCGAAGTTCGTAACGAAAGGGATTCCGCGACCAAATTGCCTGCTCTTGACATCTGGTAGCATTATGCTACCTTTTTCGCGTGAGCCAACCTGTAAAACTTTCAGATGCCTTGGTCTTGGATGCCCGGCTGGCCGGGGAAACGGTCGAGCGCTCCATCGCGGGACAAGTGGAATTTTGGGCAAGAATCGGCAGAGCGATCGAGCCATTGCTTCAGGGCACGCAGGTGATTGCCTTGTGTCGCAATGCCGCGACGCGCCCGCTATCTGCCTGCCTGAAATCCGTGGATTCGCCCGCCGGTCGTCGCCGTGTCGCCGAGTTTCTCCAGGGCCAGCCCTGGCCGCACTACGAACCGCACCCGAATCAAGCTGGTGTGCTCGTCCGCATTGAAGCGAACGGGAAACGCACGGTCGGGCGATTCGTCAACCGCCAGTTCCAGCCGGTCAAGCTGAAAGCCGCAGGGCGATGAGCCTGCCGCTCGACCGTCGCCCGGTCGTTGTCGCACTCGCAGGGCCGAATGGCGCGGGCAAAACCACTTTCTACCACGCCCATCTCCAGCCCGCCGGGCTGCGGTTCATCAACACCGACGTACTGGCGCGGGAACTGAATCTCGATCCCTACGCGGCCGCTCGCCTAGCCGATGTGATCCGGCGGCAACTGGTTGAACAGCGCGAAAGTTTCGTGTTTGAAACCGTGTTCTCCGATCCGGTCGGCGACAAGCTGGCTTTCCTGAAAGAAGCGGCGGAAAAAGGTTACACCGTCGTTCTGTGCTTCATTGGAATCTCCGGGCCGGAAGTTTCCGAAGAGCGCGTCGCGATGCGCGTGTCGCAAGGCGGACATGATGTGCCGGCCGAGAAGTTGGTCGCGCGATTTCCCCGGACGCTGGCAAATCTCAAGACTGCCATTGGCGACCTTCCGCAGGTGTGGATTTTCGACAACGACGATTTGCGAACCCCGTTCCGTCAAGTTGCTGTTTTCGAAAACGGCCAGCGGGTGAACCTGAATGAGCCGGTGCCCGAGTGGCTCACGCCGTTGTTGGCGTAAAGTTGCGAACTGCGAATTGTGCAACAAGCCGAGGCGGAGCGGTTTTTGGCATTGCGACCTGCCGCCGGTGCTGCCGAGAAGATCGTGCCGCTGGCCGTCAACCAGTAGGTGAGCCGACGAAAAAGAAGAACACACACCAGCGGGAAAAAATACGGGAGTTTTTCGGGCCATACACCTTCACCGTGCCGACAGGAAACTTTCCGCTCTTTCAAGGCTACAATGTCGCTTGGCCTCTTTGCATCACAGACCCGAAGGACGATCCGCCGGCCGTTTATCCCACTGAGGAAGATCGGGACAAATGTCGTGCGGATGATCACCGACTTGTTAAGATTCGCTGTATGTACACGCCGCGACCTCCTCGCCTGGGGAATTCATTTCAAGACCACTTTCCGGCAATGTCTGTCGAGTGGCATCCGACAAAAAACAAGCCTTATGGGCCTTCAGATGTAACTTGGAAATCGAGCTTCTTCGCATGGTGGGTTTGCGGTGAATGCTGCCATGAATATCGGGCGCACGTTTATACGAGAGCACTTGGGCATGGTTGCTCACGATGCGCCAAGAAAAGAACCGCCGAGGCGCTACGCAAACCAGAGAAGGACCAGTCGTTTGGCGACAAGCATCCAGAGCTAGTTTCGCAGTGGGATTCGGTTCGCAACGGAGCGCTGACTCCATTTGATGTTAAACCAAAATCGCACTACTTGGCGCACTGGATTTGTGACGAATGTCATCACAAGTATTTGATGTATGTAAGCAACAGAGCATGCGGGTGTGGTTGTCCAAGGTGTGCCGTTAAGAGGCGCGCTCAGACACGACGTAAGCCGAAACCGGGAAAGTCATTTGGCGATAAGTATCCGGAGCTTGTGCCATCTTGGGATTCGGTCCGCAATGCGCCGCTCACGCCCTTTGATGTAAATCCGCAATCCACATACGTTGCCCACTGGATCTGTCCAAGATGCAAAGGGCCGCATAGATGCGCCGTATATACGCGCCCAAAGAGTAGATGGTGCTTGAGTTGCGGCAGAAAAGCCGGTGGCGATAAGAATGCGGCGACGGTACAGTCGCAATCCTTTGGAGCATTGTAGCCCTTCTTGAACAAGTCCCAGTATTGCACAGGTATCAACAGCTTCTCATTGTATGCTACGCATGAACCAAGAGACGCCATTTTCCAGCCAGAATAATCCGCTTTTCAACGGGCATGGACTTGATCTCGTCAAGCGAGGGTAGCACAGTGCTGTAGCTATAAGTCTCCTGCGCGGCAGCTTGCTCTTGCTGCTTCGCGTTTCTTTCGGCAGCCCGCTGCTGGTTGACTATGGCTTGCTGTTGCGCAGCCCGCTGTTCAGCAGCCCGATACTGGGACGCTCTTTGGGGATCGTATCCGAACTGCTTCTGCAATTCGGGGGAAAGCTTCTCCAAAGGAATGCGCGCAACGCCTGTCTTGTGGAAGATCGTTACTGTTGCCGGCGTGACCGTCCCCCAGCGCACATTCTCGTAGGTGACGCCGTCAACAACCAGCGTGAGATTGGTTTGAGCGGAGACAGTTATGCCCAGAGCCATCCCCACTGCAATCAACATCAACCAAATTCTTCTCATGGCATCGCTCCTATAGGTCAGAAGGGATTTCTGATAAGAGATTAAACAACTCCGGAAGCGAACACAAGGACGTTTGCAGCGGTACCCGACGAATCTAGCCCGTGCGGCCGCATCGCCCCTCCGAATGCGCTGTCCGGCCCCGCCCTACGGTGGGCTCTTGCTGATCGGAGTGATGATGATGGAAGCGACGAATGGTCTGGCGGGGGCAAGGTCGGCATAGCGTTTGGGCAGGACATGGACCGTGGCGAGTTCGTTTTCGCGGAGCAAATCGGCCAGCCGACCGAGACGCCAGCCCAAAATCACCACGTCGGCGGTAGAGAAGCCGAGCGCGAGTTTTTGCGGCAGCGCGTTCTTCTCGTCCTCCGCGTGCGGGTTGGGCTCCAAGGTGTAGTCAATCAACTGGCTGGTATGAAAGCCATGTCGGTGCTCCTCGTCGAGATGGAACTCGATGCAGGCGCAATACTTGCCTGAGGTGGTGTAGGAGTCATCTTTCGTGAGGGCCATGGATTGATTGCTGGTTGATGGTTGGAGTTGGGGGTTCAGACGCGAATACCGCGAGAGTGGCCGGTGTCGCACAGGACACACAACATGCGGCACGATTAGTCCAAAAAACCATGCTTGCGTTTGCCGAGGTGTTCACCTACAAGTGACACAAAAGAGAACAGAGCTTTCGATTCTCAATTCTAAAGTGTTAGCGGAGGTAACCATGGGGGCGGTCTTCGACAACATCACCAAGACGATTGGACGGACTCCGTTGTTTCGGCTGCACCGAATCACCCAAGGACTCGAGGCCGAGATTGCGGTCAAGCGCGAATTCTTCAAACCGGGGCCACACAAGATTCAAGGGATCGGCGACGGCTTCATCCTCCAGGTTCTCAATACGGCGATCATCGACGGGGTGATCAAGGTGACGAATGACGACGCCTGTGCCATTGTTACCGTCGCTCCGTCCACGGGTGAACGCTACCTCAGCACACCGCTCGCGGCCGATGCCCGCGCCGAGGATTCCAGGCCCTAGTGACCGCCGCGCAGAAAATCCGCAGACTTCTTGCTCGCGACACGTTGCTGATGCCCGGTGTGTTCGACGCGTTGAGTGCGCGCATCGCTTGCGATGTTGGTTTTGAAGTCATCTTCATCTCCGGCTACAGTACCTCCGCCGTCACGCTGGCGGAGCCCGATTTTGGTTACATCAGCCTGCCTGACATCGCGGAAGCAGCACGCCGCGTCTGCGACGTTGCGGGAGAAAAAATCCCCGTCATCGTCGATGCCGACACCGGCTATGGCAATGCGCTCAATGTCGCGCACACAGTCCGCCAACTTCAGAACGCCGGCGCAGCGGGCATGTTTCTCGAAGACCAGCTTTGGCCGAAAAAATGCGGCCACCTGCGCGGCAAGCGCGTCATCTCCGCCGACGAACAATTTCAAAAGATTCGCGCCGCCGTGGACGCACGCGGCAAAAGGGACTTTTTCATCGTCGCCCGCACCGACGCGCGCCAGGTCAACGGTCTCAAGGACGCACTCAAGCGTTGCCTCCGCTACAAGCAAGCGGGCGCAGATGCGCTTTTCGTGGAAGCACCGCAGTCGCTGGGCGAATTGAGGACCATCGCGAAGGAACTTCCACGGCCGCTCGTCGCCAACATGCTGGAGCGCGGCGTCACGCCGCACCTGACGCGCGAAGAATTGCGGGTCATCGGTTTTCAAATGATCGTCTGTCCGCTGAGCATTTTGTTCGCTTACGCGAAGGCGGCTCGTGAAATCGTAACGGCATTGCGACGCGAAGGTTCGACGCGGGATCACGTCGACAAACTGATGGGCTTCGACGAGTTCAACCGACTCGTCCGACTCGAATCCAAGTATGACGCCGAGAAGAAATACGCCCAATGAAGAAGATTGCACTCCTGTTTGCAGGACAAGGCAGCCAAACCGTCGGCATGGGCCGCGACCTCTGCGAGAGATTTGAAGCGTGCCGCAACCTGTTCACTCGCGCCAACGAAATTCTTGGGCGCAACATTCAGAAAGTCTGCTTCGAAGGCCCTGAGGACGTTCTCACGAGGACAGACAATGCGCAGCCCGGTATTTTTCTCGCCAGCCTGGCGTGTCTGGAGGCACTGAGGTCTCAGTCTCCGGACTTGCGGTTTGACGCCACGGCCGGTCTTTCCCTCGGCGAGTTTACAGCTTTGGTCGCCGCAGAAGCCCTGAGTTTCGAGGACGGTTTGCGCGGGGTGCAGATGCGCGGCCGGTTCATGCAGGAAGCCTGCGACGGCACGAACGGGGGTATGGCCTCCATCATCGGCATGGACGATGCCGCGCTGGTTGAAGTTTGTCGGCAAGCCGATGTGGACATCGCGAACCTCAATTGCCCCGGCCAGTCTGTGATCTCCGGCGAGAAACAGAAGGTCGCCAGAGCCGTCGAGTTGGCCAGAACGCGCGGCGCAAAACGCGCCATTCCCTTGGTTGTCGCGGGAGCGTATCACTCGCGCCTGATGGAGAACGCCAGGATCAAGGTTGGCAGTGCCCTCGCCAATCTGCCGATGCGCGCACCGAAGGTAGCCGTCGTCTCCAACGTGACAGCGCGTCCCGCCCAGACGGTGGACGAAATCAAAGAACTCCTCGTCCGGCAGGTAACATCGTCGGTGCGTTGGAGCGAATCAATGCAGTGGCTCATCGCGCAGGGTTTCACTCGCTTCGTCGAACTCGGTCCTGGTAACGTCCTCAACGGCCTGATGAAACGCATTAACAAGGATGTGGAGATGCTCTCCGTCAGCGACTGCGCAACGCTAGGGGCCACCGTTGCCAAGCTGGCGCGATAGGTGGGCTGCTTTTGGGCTCCCGTTTGCAGCGGCCAATTCGTGCTTTCTTGCCACGATTGGTGTTGACAAGCAGAGGCGCGGCTGGCTAGACAGACCTCCATGCCAAGATTATTGGAAAACAAGGTGGCCGTGGTCACAGGTGCGGGCCGCGGTATCGGCGAAGCGATTGCGCGGAAGCTCGCGGGCGAAGGCGCCGCAATCGCTGTGTGCGACGTGATGCTGGACAACGCGAAACAGGTCGCCGATAGCCTGGCGAAGGGCGGCACGAAAGCGCTTGCCTACGCGGTGAACGTGACCGACGGCAAACAGGTCCCGGAAGTCTGCGATAGAATCGTCGCCGACTTTGGCCACGTGGACATTCTGGTGAACAACGCCGGTATCACCCGCGACGGGTTGCTGCTGCGGATGAGTGAGGAGGATTGGGATCTGGTGCTGGATGTGAACCTGAAGGGCGCATTCCTGTTCACGAGGGCGCTGGGTCGCACGATGCTCAAGCAGCGCAACGGGGTGATTGTCAACGTCGCCTCGATTGTCGGCGTGGTGGGCAACGCCGGGCAGGCGAACTACTCCGCCTCCAAAGCGGGCATGATCGGTTTTACCAAGAGCGTGGCCAAGGAGTTTGCGTCGCGCGGGATTCGCGCCAACGCGGTGGCGCCGGGGTTCATCCAGACACCGATGACCGACAAACTGAGCGAGGAGGCGAAGAAGCTGCAAGCGGATTTCATTGGGTTGGGTCGTTTGGGGCAGCCGGAAGACGTGGCCAACGTAGTGTTGTTCCTGGCAAGCGATTTGTCCAGCTACGTCACGGGGCAGGTCATCGGCGTGGATGGCGGGTTGCGGATCTAATTCCGTTGACGACAAAGAAGGTTTTGACAGCGAGGCGTACTTTCGCGTAAAGAGGCAACAACCGAGGAGAAAAAACATGGCAGAAAAATCAGTGGCGGATCGGGTGAAGGAAATTATTGTGGAGCAACTCGGGGTCAACCCCGACCAGGTCACGCCCGAAGCGAAGTTCATTGAGGATTTGGGCGCGGATTCGTTGGATACGGTTGAACTCGTGATGGCCTTTGAGGAAGAGTTCGGCGCAGAGATTCCCGACGAAGACGCGGAGAAACTGCAAACGGTCGGCGACGTTATCAAGTACATTGAGGAGCGCGGCGAGAAATAACCAGCGATTTGCCATTGCGGCGCCACGAGTCCGGGGCATAAAGCCGGCTGCAAACCAGCGCTTTATGCCCCATTTCTTCAGCGAGCAGCACGGGGCACTATGAGCGAACGGCGAGTCGTCATCACCGGCATCGGAGTCTTGACTCCCTTGGGCTGCGACCTCGGCGTCTTTTGGCAGAATCTTCTGGCGGGCAAAAGTGGCATCGGTTCCGTCACGCGATTTGACACCACCCACTTCGACAGCAAGATTGGCGGTGAGGTCAAGGATTTCAATCCCGAGACCTTCATGCCCGCCAAAGAACTGCGCCGAACCGACCGTTTCACACAATACGCCGTCGGCGCGGCGAAGTTAGCTGTCGCCGATTCAGGACTGGAGTTTGACAAAGAGGACGTGAACCGCATCGGCGTGCTTGTCGGCTCGGGCATTGGCGGCATGGAAACGATCGAAGAACAAGCGGAGATTCTTCTCAAGAAAGGCCCCGGCCGCGTCTCACCGTTCATGATCCCGATGTTGATCATCAACATGGCCAGTGGCTACATTTCAATGCTGCTCGGCGCCAAAGGCCCGAACCTCGCCGTCGTGTCGGCCTGCGCCACCGCGACGCATGCCTTGGGCGAAGCGGCGCGCGCCATCGTCCACAACGACGCCGACGTGATGATCGCAGGCGGCAGCGAAGCGGCAATCACACAGCTCGGTTACGCAGGATTCTGCGCGATGCGAGCGATGAGCACGCGCAACAACGAACCGCAGCGCGCCAGCCGGCCGTTCGACGCGGAGCGCGATGGTTTTGTCATGGGCGAGGGGGCTGGCGTCTGCATTCTTGAACCGCTCGAACGGGCCAAGCGACGTGGTGCGCGCATTTACTGCGAGATTGCCGGTTACGGCATCACGGGTGACGCCTACCACATGAGTGCGCCCGCTCCTGAAGGCGAAGGCGCCGTGCGCTCGATGGAAATGGCATTACACCACGCTAGACTGAATCCCGACCAGATCGATTACATCAACGCGCACGGCACCTCCACGCCCGTTGGCGACAAGTGCGAGACGCAAGCGATCAAGAAGGTTTTCGGCGCGCACGCGAAGAAGCTTGCTGTCAGTTCCACGAAATCCATGACCGGCCATCTGCTGGGCGCCGCCGGTTCCGTGGAGACCGCCATTTGCGCTCTCGCCATTCAGCACGGCCTCGTGCCACCGACGATCAACTACGAAAACCGCGATCCCGAGTGCGACCTCGATTACGTTCCCAACAAGGCTCGTGAGATGACGGTCCACGCCTGCGTCAACAATTCGCTCGGCTTCGGCGGCCACAACGCCACGCTCATCGTCAAAAGGCACGAATAGATTCGACTGTCTTTAGCAAACCAAAATGGCCACTTTGTGTAGCAAGTGATCTGTCCGCTTCTCGTGGTTGTTGTTTTCCCGCCCGCCGGCACGGCGCCGGTCGAGCCGCCTTTCTCGGTTTCCTGTTTTCTTCCGGTGGTTCACCGCCGGCCCTCCAGCGGCCCAGTGCGTGCGGGCCGTAAGCGCACCGAGAGTGTGCCGTCCAATTGGGCGCACACCTTGACGGTGCAGCGCGCAAAGCTGCAGCGGCACGCGCTGGGCGCAATCTGGAGCGGTCGATTCCACACTACCACAGTGTTTTCGACCAACACCACGCCCTCGTGTTCCCCCTCGCAACCCAGCTATGATGGCGCAGCAGCGCCAATGCAATCCAAGCCGACGGCAACTGCGCCGACGGCTCCTGCAACCCACGATGCCCGAACAAGCGGGCTTTGTGGCGGCCGCCCAGATCGAGTGGCACCGCAACAATGGGGGGCTCACCACCAGTGCGGCCCCGCAGCACTGCAATGCCGAAGCTCTGCTGGCATGTCGGCGAGGCGATGGAAGCATTGAAGCCGGCCACCAGCGGTTGGACGTGAGCTTGGACGAAGATCGCCGTCGCGTGCGCACCCCCAAGACAATGGCGGGAGCGGGAATGTTTCGCCGACTCACGGTGAGTTTTGCCTTCGCTTGGCTCAACCTGCCCGCACGACGCCGAGCCTAGTTCAGTACGCGAGATTTACAACGCCATCTGGCTGTGCAAAACGCCCGCCGCGCCTTCAGCCTCGCTACCGCAGTCAATCCAAAAGCTTGGCATGACGCATAGACGCGCCGTAATTTATCACACGTATAGCCATAAAACTCTTTGCAGTGTCGTTGGTAAACCGTATACTTAAGTTTTCCCATGTCGGCTACGTCTGCCAAAGCTGCTGCGAGTTTGCTGAACAATGCACAGACGGCTTCGGGATCTGATTCACATGGCACCGGATTGATGGGTTATTGCAGTTGGTTACGCGACGTCGTGCAGCCTCGGAATTCGTTGCCCGAACAAAAACTGCTGCGACTTCGACTGGTGATGTTGTGAGGTTGATCCCAGTCCTTGCCATCGTTTTGGCGCAGTTCGGCATTGGCAGCTTGCTGATGACAAGCCTGCTCTCCCCCCACGAGATTCGGCTGGGCTTTTTCACCTTCAACAGTCTGCTCTCCGCTCTCGCCGCCTCGATGTCCTTGGTCTTGAGCAGAATGTTTCTCGGCGGCGGATGGCAGGAGGTTCGTTTCCTTGGCCTGACGGTGATTGGGGCAACGGTAGCCTATGGCTGTTTCCGATTGGATAAGCCCGCGGCCGGCCGTGCCTTCCTGATCTTGTCGGGTCTTCTCGGCCTGACTCTCGGCTTGCTACCGCTGGCGGAGAAGACGCTGGAACTGCAACACGTCCGGACTGATGCCCCATACTTCTTCGCGGCAAGCGTGCTGGCGGGTGCCCTGCTGCTGGGCACAACCAACGTGGCGATGACTCTCGGCCACTGGTATCTCGTCATGCGCCGGGTGTCTTTCGAGCACTTGGAACGGTTCAGTCAAATCTTGCTCCTCGTTGTGGGGTTGCGCATCGTTCTCCTGTTGGCAACCTTGGGATTGCTCGGCGCCATCGACGAAAAACTGGCCAACTTCATCATCCCGAATCTCTGGAACGTCCGAGGCAACCTGCTTTTCTTCGCAATGCGTGTCCTCTGGGGACTGGCCCTGCCCTTGGTGCTCGTGCTGCTGGTCCTTCGTTGCGTAAAAGAAAAGGCAAACCAAGCGGCGACTGGCCTGCTCTACGTCATGGAGATCAGCGTCCTTTTGGGTGAGATGTTCGCCGCGTATTTGATGATTTGAAGAGAAATGGTCGGGACGGCGAGATTCGAACTCGCGACCCCTTGCACCCCATGCAAGTGCGCTACCAGACTGCGCTACGTCCCGACGCAACTGACGAGCGCAATCTAACACAGGCCTTTCCCTGACGGCAATGCCGAACTTTGAATCCCGTGGGACGGGATAAACCTTGAACTCCGTCTCCATTCCGCTACGATGCCTGTCGCCATGGATCCATTACTCAAACTTCTCGAAGAACACGCACTGCGCTCCCCTGAAGAACTCTCGAAGATGCTGAACGTGCCGGCCGATCAGGTGCAGCGCCGCATCAAACAATACGAAGACGACAAGGTCATTCTCGGCTACAAAGCCGTCATCAACGACGACAAGGTGGACACCGACCTCGTCAAGGCCGTCATCGAAGTCAAGGTCCAGCCTGAACGCGAAGGCGGCTTCGACCGCATCGCCAAACGTCTCGCGAAGTTCGATGAAGTCACTTCCCTGTTCCTCATGTCCGGCGGCTACGATCTGCTGATCTTCGTCGAAGGCCGCAGCCTGCGGGAGGTCGCTCAATTCGTCGCCGAAAAACTTGCCACACTCGAAGGTGTCACCTCAACCAGCACACATTTCATGCTTAAGACCTACAAGGAACAAGGCGTGATGATGGAAGGTGGCGAAGAATTCGAACAATTGAAGGTAAGTCCGTAGGCCCTTCAATCAACGCCGCCGCTTGTCAGGGTTCGGTCTGCCTGTAACCATTTGGCAGAAGACAAGGTGAGCGCCTCCCAAGGTTATCGAAGCTCGGGCCGCGCTGAGCCAAGATGGTCGGCCTAAAACGCTCAAGACACATCGACCAACGCCGACACGGCAATCCGACGAATTCATTTGTCTGGATGAAGGGATTGTGACGGGCAGGCTAGGCTCAGCCGGGCGGACACACGCGCAGGAGACCCGAAAGATTTGACCGGGTTCTCTTGGCTTTTCCCAGCTTCAATGGTACTGTGCTCGGCATGCCCAAGCAGCAGCCGAACACGAAATGTGACTTCGTCGCCGAACACGTGCGCGGGATTCCGCGCTCGGGGATTCGCGACTTTTTCGACATCGTCCAGTCGATGGACAACGTCGTCTCGCTGGGAATCGGGGAGCCGGGCTTTGTCACGCCTTGGCGCATTCGCGAGGCCGCGATTTATGCTTTGGAGCACGGGAAGACAGGGTATACGTCGAACTTCGGTCTGGTGAAGTTGCGGCGGGCGATCAGCAAGTACGTGCGTGACCACTTTCACGTCGAATACGATCCCAACTCCGAGATCTTGGTGACCGTTGGCGTGAGCGAGGCGCTGGATATTGCGCTGCGGGCGGTGATCAATCCCGGCGACGAGGTGCTCTACCACGAGCCGTGTTACGTTTCCTATCACCCGAGCGTCACCCTCACGCACGGGGTGGCGAAACCAATTCGGACAACGCCAAAGACGAATTTCGCATTGCGGGCAGAAGACATCTCCTCGGCAGTGACGCCCCGCACCAAGGCGATCATGCTGAATTTCCCGACGAACCCGACGGGCGCGACGCTCAGCGATGAGGAAGTCGCGAAGATCGCGCGGATCTGCATTGAGAACGATTTGCTGGTGCTGACGGATGAGATTTACAGCGAGTTGACGTTCTCAGGCCAACATCACTCCATCGCGGCCCAGCCGGGGATGAAGGAGCGCACCGTTTTTCTGCACGGGTTTTCGAAGGCGTTTGCAATGACCGGTTTTCGCATCGGCTATGCGTGCGCGCCTGCTGCGTTGACTGAAGCGATGCTGCGCGTGCATCAATATTCGATGTTGTGCGCGCCGATCATCAGCCAGGAGGCGGCGATCGAAGCCTTGGAACACGGAGCTGAAGACATGGTCGCCATGCGAGAGCAGTATCGGTTGCGGCGCAATTTTATCGTGAAGTCATTCAACGAAATCGGGCTGACCTGTCATCTGCCCATTGGCTCGTTCTACTCATTCCCGTCGATTCAAAGCGCGGGGTTGAGTTCACGGGAATTTGCCGTGCAATTGCTCGAGCAACAGCGCGTCGCGGTCGTGCCGGGTGACGCGTTCGGCCCCGGCGGCGAAGGATTCGTGCGCGCCGGCTTCTGCGCCCCGATGACGGACTTGGAGAAAGCGATCGAGCGGATCGGTCGATTCGTGCGCGGCCTCACGTAAAATGCACCGCCTTGGTGCGGCTGAGCCTTCTTATTTCGATCAAATCAAAGCGCACAAGCTCTGCGTCCTCGTACTTCGCGGTGGCGGTAACGGGAGACGAGATGATCGTTGACCATCCCCGCGGCCTGCATGAAAGCGTAGCAAATGGTCGAGCCGACGAATTTGAATCCGCGCCCGCGCAGATCCTTGCTCATCGTGTCGGATTCCTGCGACGTGTCCGGGAGTTGCTTCAGCGTCTTGAAATGGTTCACGTGCGGCGTCCCGCCGAGGAATTGCCAGGTGTAGCAGTCGAACCAGCCGAGCTCCTCCTGCGCCTTGAGAAAGTGGCGCGCATTTGTGATGGTCGAATCGAGTTTGAGCCGGTTGCGGATAATGCCCGGATTGGCGAGCAACTTCGCCACGCGCTTCCCGGTGTACCGCGCTGTCCGCTCCGGGTCGAAACCTTCGAATGCTTTGCGGTAGTTCTCCCGCTTCAACAGCACCGCCCGCCAGCTTAGCCCGGCCTGCGCGGCATCCAGCACGAGAAACTCATACAACTTGCGGTCGTCATGCAGCGGAACGCCCCATTCGGTGTCGTGATACCGCATCACGAGCGGGTGACCGAGACACAAGTCGCAGCGTTTGCGATTTACATCCTCGGATTGCATGACGACATTTTAACAAACCGGCGTCGGCCTGTTTCATCTACGAACACTGATTTCCAAGGCGCGCATGCGTCCGCCCGAGTCGTTATGGGAAACGGCTTATCTCGATTGTTATTGGTTTGACTGGCGGAAGGAGACGGTGATACGAAGCGCCCATGCCGCGATCACCGCGCACCGGCGTCGGGAAATCTGGCGCGGCACAAGGCGCCGCCAAGGAAGTGGCGTGCACACGCATCATTATGGAAATCGACCCCTTTCCCAAAACGTCCTTGTGAGTGGGGTGCGCTCGGAGAAGCCGAAAAACGCTTATCTCTCCGGCCGAGTTGTGGGAGCTGCGGCGATGATGGGGTCGCCTTCCTGCACTTGGATCTTCAAGCCGGACGTATCCACATTGACGGCGTTCTCCATTCTCAGGCCCCGCTGGGCAGTGAAGTTGCAGTTCTCGAACTTGACGTCGCGGATCGGACTGTCTTTCAGACCGTGCATGATGCCGCCGGTCTGGGCCGTGCCGGTGAAATTGATCAGCCGCACGTTGCGCACCACGGTCAACACTTTCGCGGGCGGCGCGAGCGGTGGCACCATCCTCCACTCCAGGTTGAACTCGAACGCCTGACGCACTTTGTCGAGCTTGATGTCGCGGTAAACGATGTCCTCGACCACGCCGCCGCGGCTGGGTTGCGACTTGAACCGCGCCGCCGCGCCGGTGCCGGTGAACGTGCAACGCTCGACCAGCACGTGACGGATCGAGCCGCTGACTTCCGAGCCCATCGCGATACCGCCGCCCGAGCCGATCATGCAATCGCTGATCGTGATGTTCTCCGATGGCCGGTTCACTCGCAGACCGTCAACGTCCTTGCCGCATTTGATGGCGATGTCGTCGTCGTTGCAGGCAATGTCGCAACGGGAAATTCGCACGTTACGGCTGGAGTCAACATCGATCCCGTCGGAACTGGGGATCCGTTCGATGGCACGGATGTTGAGGTTGTCCGCGACCACATCTTCGCAGTAGAGGAAGTGCAGGCACCAAACGGCCTGCTTCTGGAGGTGCAGGTCGGCCACACGGACGTTGCAACACCTGGTGAAACAAATCATCCGTGGCCGGCCCCGGCGCGGACCCGTGCCGGCCACGGGGGCGTTGGTGGCAACGGCAACCGGAGCGGCAGCCCGATCCACCTGCTGGGTGGCTTGCAAGGTCGGCTGGTTGGTGACGCCGCCCCGGCCGCGTCCTCCGTATCCACCGCGCTGCATCCAGAGGTCGCCTGAGCCGTCGATCGTACCTTCGCCAGTCGCGGCGACATTCGTCATGTCGTCGAAGTTGAGGAATGCGCTGGTCCATTCGCGTTCGACGCCTTCCCAGCGGGTGTTGATCTGCGGGTAGTCGCCCGGGTTCGCCGTGCCCTTCAGAACGCCGTCCTTCTCGACAAGTAGGTTGCTGCCCCTTTTGAAGAACAGCGCTCCGCTCAGGAATGTCCCCTTGGGCACGACAATCACGCCGCCACCTTCTGTGGAGACACGGTCGATCAACGACTGAATCGCCTTCGTGTTGACCGTCTGCCCATCGCCGACCGCGCCCGACTCGGTGATGACGTAGCGTTTGGGAGCGGTCTCCGAGCAAAGCGGGGGCGCGGCAAACCCGGCGAACAACACGGTGACTGTCAGTGTAACGAAAATCGAGGAGCACTTATTATACATGGTTCCACCTTCCTTCTGCGCCGATCCATGTTGTCGCTTGGGCGCTCATCTTCTCTCATGATTGCACCCCGACGGTCAAGAAGTTCGACTGAGACGTCCGCCGGTCAAATACCTGTCGCGACTAACACCCAATGAATCCGTTTGACTCTGTTTGATTCTTTACGCCTTTGCCAAGCCGCCGTCCAGCAGCCGGCGCGGCAGCAGCCCCGTCCTTTATTACGCCCTGGAAGGGGGCATCGTCCGTCCGGAGATCGACTACATGAAAACAGGCGAGATGCTCTACCTCGGCCTGCGAGTCGATTACACCTATCTGCACCCGGAGATCTTGGTGAGCCGCTGCAGCGTCGAGCAGCAGAAGCTCGTGCTGAACAACAAGGAGAACCGCGAGGAATTCCGCGTCTTGATCCTTCCCGGCGGCGACACGCTTTCAGCCGATGTTGCCCACAAAAGATCCTGGAGTTCTATCGCGGCGGCGGGACTGTCATCGCCACCCGCAAGCTCCCCTCCAGATCAGCCGAGTTTAAGCGCCATAAGGATGTGCGGGCGATGGTTCAGGAGGTCTTCGGTCTTTCCGACGAGAACCCGATGACTGCCGAAATCACGATTGTGGTCGACGAGTTCAAGAGCTACTTTATCAACCGCAACGACGCCGGCGGCCGCGGTTGCTTCCTGCCTCAGCCGGACATCGTGATGATCGAGGCGGCGCTCAAGCAGGTCGATCCGGTCCGCGATGTCGAGATCCAAGCCGCGCACTTGTGGCCGGTCAAGATGGGGTCCGGCCTACGAGCGGGCGCTGGCGTATCTCCGCAAGGCCAAGGCGGGACGGGACATCTACTTTTTTGCCAACTCCTCGGACAAGCCTGTTGACGCGCAGGTGGCTTTGCGCGGCGACAGGAATTTGTCGATCTGGAATCCGCACACGGGCGAGAAGGAGAAAGCTGAGGTCGCCAAATCGGAAACAGGAGGGCAGCCGGTGACAACTGTGCACTTGGTCCTGCCGCCAGTCAGGTCCACGTTTTTTGTTCAGGAGTAGCTAGAGAAAGGGACCAGCTCGACGGTTATTATGTTTGACTGGCGATGACGAAAATTTTCTTTCACACTTCAAATACTCCAGTTCCTGCCACGCGTTAACAGTTGATGGAACTGAAGTCGAAACAGCGCGTTGATCTCCAAGAACGCCAAAGGCTCCTTGTCTTTCAACGGAGGGGCCTTCCCAGTCTCGAATTTTTTGCGCTTTCGGGCCGGGCGGGTAGATGGTGAGCCACCGGCGGGTGGCGGGAGGTCTGGCTGAGCCAGAGCCGTCCGAGGTCCACAGGGTGCAGTAAGAGAATCCCGGCGTCAAGCTCGGGCGCTTTTTGATCGA
>Ga0326728_10007282_pt1 | contig 28688 bp, 21 predicted proteins | sample MB3enrmetagenome_FD_207602 | JGI IMG/M metagenome (GOLD analysis project Ga0326728, IMG submission 207602) | Lab enriched peat soil microbial communities from McLean, Ithaca, NY, United States - MB31MN | ecosystem: Environmental > Terrestrial > Soil > Wetlands > Peat | place: USA: New York... | reverse complement strand
TGCTGGGCAATTTTCGTTTTGTTCTGTTCCTGCTGATCTTTTCGAGCTTCTACATCGTGTTTTGGCAGGAGTTTATTTCCGCGCCGCTGTTCCTGCGGGGCTATGTCGATCCGAACGCCAACGCCGATCTCCTGCTTTCCATCGACGCGCTCACCGTGATCTGTTTTCAGATTCTGGTGAGCTACCTGACGCGCAAAATTCCTGCGTTTCCGGCGATGACGCTGGGTTTGCTTATCTCCAGTATGTCCTGGCTGTTCCTGGCCATCCACCCGTCAACCCTGGGGCTGGTGGCGGCGCTGATCGTGCTGGCGCTCGGTGAAATCACCCAATCGGCGCGCTACTACGAGTACATTTCGAGGCTTGCACCCCCCGGCCAGCAGGGGCTCTATATGGGCTATGCTTTTCTGCCCATCGCCATCGGGTATTTCATCGCGGGCCCCCTGGGCGGATACCTTCTGCATGAGTTCGGCGACGTTCTGCACCGGCCCCAGCAAATGTGGTGGGTGGTGACGGCGGTGGGACTGGTGGGCGCGGTGCTGATGGTGATTTACGATCATATGTTCAAGCCCGGGGAAAGGCAGGGGCAGGGAACCGGGGGTTAGGGACTGGTGGCAAGCCGCACGTGCGGCGAATCATTGGGGCTTCCACCCCACAAAGGAGTACCCTATGGTGAATCTCGAGGCCATTCAATCTGCATTATGTGAAGCCAAGCTGGACGGCTGGCTGTTCTATGACCACCATCGCCGCGATGCCATTGCCTATCGCGTGCTCGGTATTAACCCCGTGATGTGTACTCGCCGTTGGTACTACCTTATTCCCAAGGCCGGGGAGCCGGGGAGGTTGGTGCACCGGATTGAGGCTCACAACCTCGACGGTCTGCCGGGCACGGTGGAGCGCTATTCTTCCTGGCGCGAGCAACGCGAAGGGCTCAGCAGGCTGCTGCACGGCAAAGCGCGCGTGGCGATGCAGTACTCGGCCCTGAACAACATTCCATACGTGGGGCTGGTGGACGCAGGCACGGTGGAACTGGTGAAGAGCTGCGGCGTGGAGGTGGTATCTTCGGCGGACCTGGTGCAGCAGTTTGAGTCGTGCTGGTCAGAGGAGCAATGGCAGTCGCACCAGGCCGCGGGTGAGGTGGTGCACAAGGCCGTGCGTACGGCGTTCGCGGCCATTCGGGATGCGGTGCGCGACGGCAAGGAGATCAGCGAATACGACGTACAACAGGAAATGGTGCGGGTCTTTGAGGCGAACGGCATTATCGCCGACGAGCCTCCCTGCGTGGCGGTGAATGCCAATTCCGCCAATCCGCACTACTCGCCGTCCCGGGAGGCCTCGCTGCCCATTCACGCCGCGGACTTTGTCTTGTTGGATGTTTGGGGCAAACAGAACAAGCCCGGCGCGGTCTATTTCGATATTACCTGGACGGGATACGTGGGTGAAAAAGTTCCCGAGCAATACACTAAGATTTTTGATGTGGTCCGCGCGGCGCGCGACGCGGCCATCAGCCTGGTGCAGGTATCCCTGCAGGCTGGGCGGACCCTGCACGGCTATGAAGTTGACGACGTGGCGCGCGATGTCATCAAGCTGAGCGGATACGGCCCCTTCTTCGTGCATCGCACCGGGCACTCGATAGGTGAAGACGTGCACGGCAACGGCGCCAACATGGACAACTTTGAAACCCACGACGAGCGCCGGATCATCCCCCGCACCTGCTTTTCCATCGAACCCGGAATTTATTTGCATGATTTCGGTGTCCGGAGCGAAGTGAATGTGTTCACCGGGGCCCGCGAGGCTTGTGTGACCGGGGAAATTCAAACCGAGATCGTGCCCATCCTTGCCGCGCCTTGATAAGGTGTGTTAGGTTGGAGTACGGTGACAAGGATTCAGGATTTAGGATTCAGGAATCAGAGGCAAAATCCCAGATCCTAGTTCCTAAATCTCTCTATGGCCAACAAAGTTGCGCAAGAAACAATTTCCGCCCCCGCTGCGCCCAAGCTGACCACCTTGGTGCGGTTGTGCGTGGCCGCTTGGATGGTGCCGGGGCTGGGCCATTTGTTGCTCGGCCGCAAGTGGCGTGCGCTGATCCTTTTCTCCGCGATTGTGACAATGTTCCTGATGGGCCTCGCCATGCAAGGCGAGTTCTTCACCACCGATTCCGGATCTTATCTTCAAACGCTCGGCTATTTCGGCGAGTTGTGCGTGGGCCTGGCTATGCCGGTGGCGCGCTTTTTTGGCTACGCGGGGGGCAATACGTTGTTCGTGAGCTCCGACTTCGGCACGGCCTATCTGGTGGCGGCCGGCATGCTGAACACGCTATCGATTCTCGATACTTACGACATTGCTATGGGCAGAAAGCCCTAAAGGAAGTGACGAGCAGAATTGCCGATTTTCGATTGACGGTTGGGCAAAATCGACAATCGAAAATCGGCAATCAGCAATCTTTTCACTCATCATTCTTCACTAGGATTCAAATATGGTAGTTCCACATCTTCCCGCCATGCTCCTGTTCTCCTTCCTCGTTTCCGTGGTGTTCGGACTCTTGAGCAAGAACACCCCACGCGAGCGGCTCTTGTACGGCGCCGAAGTGTTTGTGGCTTTTGTGGGTGTGGCGCTGGTACTCGGTTGGATCATGTACCCCCTGCCTTGAAATCCTCGGACAAAATTCCCCGCCGCGGGCCAGCCCGCCTTGACTTCGCCGCGAACCGGCCTTAGAGTAGCCGTCACTGCGAGAGATATCGTCCGCGCCGTGACAGTTCCTCGCGAGGTGTAGCGCACTCTCCTAATGCTGAGGCCACCGACATGATTCTCTTGGCAAGCACATCGGCGTTTGTTACTTTTCTGGCGATTGCGGCGTTCGGCTTCGTCTTTGTGATCGCCAGTTCCATCCTGGGTGATATGTTCGACCATGGCGACCTGGGCCACGATACTGACGGCCACGGCGCCGGCCCCAGCCTCCTGAGCAGCCGCATCCTGAGCGTCTTCGTGACGGCATTTGGAGCTTTCGGCGCCATCGGCATCCACCTTGGTTACGGCGTGGGCGTGAGCACGGCGATGGGCTTCGGAGGCGGAGTCCTTTTCGCGGGAGTGATCTATGTCTTCGCCAGTTTTCTTTACAGCCAACAGGCGTCCAGCCACGTCCACACCGGCGACTTGGTGGGAAACACGGCCCAGGTGAGCGTCACCATTCCCAAAGGGGGAGTGGGCCAGGTGCGCTGCACGCTGGGTGACACGGTGGTGGAAAAAGTCGCCCGGGCGGCGAATAACGAGGAGATTTTGGTTAACACTCTGGTAAAGATCAATTCCATTGTCGGGGACGTCGTTCTGGTGGATCGCGCGGAATAGGGGAGCAACGACCGGTGAGGAGCCAGCAAAGATCGAAACTCGAAACTCGAAAATCGCGGCGAGTTTCGAATTTCGAGTTTCGATTTTCGTCCTTCGGTTGCTCGTTACTCTTGAATCGCCATCGTTCTTGGGGAGGATTATCATGGAGCATTTTTCGCCCTTTGTAATTATTCTGGCTGCGGCTGCTGCCATTGCGCTGCTGGTTGCGATTTCCCGTTTCGCCAAGAACTACATCAAGGTGCCGCCCAACGCGGTGGCGATCTTCAGTGGCCGACACCACAAACTGCCCGACGGCCGCATCATTGGCTATCGCATGGTGCGGGGCGGCGCGGCTTTCCGCTGGCCATTGCTGGAGCAGGTGGATTACCTTTCTCTCAACGTCTTTACGATTCCGCTGGAAATCAAGCGCGCCTACACGCTGAAGGGCGTGCCGATCTCCGTGAAGGCCGTGGCCAACGTGAAAATCAAGGGCGATGACATGTCGCTGTCGGCGGCGGCGGAACGCTTTCTGGGCATGACGCATGACACCATCCAGAAGGTGATCTTCCAAACCCTGGAAGGCCACCTGCGCTCGATTCTCGGCACGCTGACGGTGGAGGAAGTGAACAGCGACCGCGCCAGCTTTGCCCAGAAGCTCACCTCGGAGGCGGCGCTCGACTTGGAACGCATGGGCATTGGCGTGGACGTCCTGACCATTCAGGACATCAGCGACGAGGAAGGCTATCTCGACGCGCTGGGCAAAAAGCGTACCGCGGAGGTCAAACGCGACGGGACCATTGGTGAGGCGGAGGCCACGCGCGACGCCAAGATCAAGTCCGCCCAGGCGATGCAGGAAGGCGAAAAAGCGAAATTCGACGCGGACGCCAACATCTCCAGCGCCAATCGCGAGTTTCAGGTAAGGCAGGCGCAGTACCAGGCCGAAATTGAAATGGAAAAGGCCAAGTCTGCACAGGCCGGCCCCCTGTCGGAGGCGAAAGCGAAACAGGCGGTGGTGGCGGAAGAAGTGCGTGTGGAGAAGACTCGCACGCAGGAACAGATCGCCGTGCAGGAGCAGGAAGTCCTGCGTAAGCAAAGAGAGTTGGAGGCGACCGTAATCAAGCCGGCGGAGGCGGAGCGGCAGGCGGCCATCGTGCGCGCGGAGGCCAAGAAGCAGGCGGCAATCCTGGAAGCCGAGGGCCAGAAGTCCGCGCAGATCGCGATGGCGGAAGCGCAGCAGGAAAAGTTAAAGCAGGAAGGTTTGGGCCGAGCGGCGGCGGTGGAAGCGGAAGGCCGCGCGGAGGCGTCGAAGATCGAGGCCATGGGCCTGGCGCAAGCGCGCGCCATCGAAGCGCAGGGCGTGGCGGAAGCCCAGGCCATCCTGAAGAAGGCGGAAGCGTGGCGCCAGTTCAACGACGCGGCCAAGCTGCAAACGCTGCTCGAGAAGTTGCCCAGTGTGCTGCAAGCCTCGGCAGGCATATTTGGCGCCGTGGCGGCGCCGCTCGGCAACATCGATAAAGTGGTGGTGATTGAGCAGGGCAACGGGGCGGCGGGCAACGGCACCGGCGGAATCGGGCGCATCGCGCAATCGGGGCCGGCTCTGGTCTTCGGCTTACTCCAACAACTCCAGGCGTTAGGGCTGGATATTCCCACTGTGCTTTCGCAACTCGGCGTGGATGCGAAGCTGGCCGCGTCATTGAAACCCGCGCCGCCTCGGGCGGAGGAAAACCCCGATAAAAAGTAGAAGGTGGGATTTATGCCGAGCATTCAACTCTCTTCCACGTTGCACGAGACGGATGCCGAAGTGCTGGCCGTCCATTGCAGCGACCACCGCTTCCAAGCCGGATTCTACGAGTTCCTGAATCTCAAGTTGAACCTTGATGAGAATTACGACCTGCTGGTGCTGCCCGGCGGCCCACAGTGCCTCACGCTGGTGGAATACTTGCCGAAGTTTTCCTGGGCGGGTTGGAAGTGGTTTCGGTACCTGGTGGAGGCGCACGACCTGAGGCGCCTGATCCTGATTCAGCATCAGGATTGCGGCTGGTACAAGGAATTGCCTGGTCACCTACATACTTCCCCGGAGCCGCGCCAGCGCCAGGAAGAAGACCTGCGGCGCGCGCGGACGGCGCTGCTCAAGGAACGACCCGAGCTGAGTGTGGAGCTCTACTTCGCCGGTTATGACTCCAGCCAGCACATCACCATTGACGGGGTGGCAGGGTGATGCCCAGCTATGCGCAGATTGCCTGGCACGGCGCCCTGGCCCTGCTCATGGGCCTGCTGATTGGTCTCGAACGGGAGCACGCCCTGGGCGAGAATGAACCCGTCTTTGCCGGTGTCCGCACCTTTCCCATCATTGTCCTCACTGGGTATCTCTGTGGTCTTCTGACCCAGGTGGGAATCCCGTGGGTGTTGCCGATCGCGCTGGCGGGAACGTGCGCCCTGGTGGTCACCGCCTACGCGGCGAAGTTGAGGGGACAGAACAAAGGGGCCACCACGGAGTTCGTCGCGATTCTTGCGTTCATCCTCGGCGCTCTCGCCGCCCTGGGTTTTCTTATTCCCGCCGCGACTTTCGCGGTTGTCGCGGCCTTGTTGCTCTCCATCCGGGCGCCCCTGCATCATCTCGCGGAGAAGATCCAGGAAGGGGAGCTTTACGCCATCCTCAAGTTTGGAATTGTCAGCGTCATCGTGCTGCCGCTGCTCCCCAACCGTACGTTCGGGCCGTTTAATGTTCTAAACCCGCGCCTGATCTGGTCGATGGTGGTGTTGGTCTCCGCCGTCAGCATGATTGGATACCTCCTGATGCATTGGCTCGGCGCGCGGCAGGGAGTGGCCGTGACGGGCCTGCTGGGGGGATTGGCCTCCAGCACCGCGGCCACTTTCGACTTTTCCCAGAAGGCCCGCGTGGCCGGGGCAGGGCTGGCAAAATGCTTCGCCCTGGGCATTGTGATCGCCTCCACCGTCATGTTCCCCCGCCAGTTGTTGCTGAGCTTTCTGCTTGATCCCCACCTGGCCTATGCCCTGATTCTCCCCATGGTCCTGCCGGTTGTGGCCGGCGCCGGCGCGGGAATCTTTCTGTGGAAACAGAAAGATGCCGAGCCGGAAGCCGCGCTGGACGTGAAAAACCCCATGGAGCTCGGCGGCGCCATCAAATATGGACTGTTCTTCGCGGTGATTCTGTTCGCTTCCCGCGTGGCTTATCAATACTACGGGGCGTCCGGGATGTATGTAACCGGAACGCTCGCCGGCCTGGCGGATGTTGACGCGTTCACCATCTCGGCGGCGGGGCTGGCGCAGCAAGGGGTTCTGGCAGGGAGCACGGCCGGCGCCGCAATTCTGCTCGCGGGGGCGATGAATACCCTGGTGAAAGGCGGCATCGCCGTAGTCCTCGGCGGCCCGGCGCTGCGGCGGGTGATTCTCCCCATCTTTGGCATAATGACCCTGGCCGCGGTGGTGGCTTGCATCGTTGTGGCTCGCTCCTGATATAGCCACTCTCAGCACGGGACGGCGCAACCCCTCTTCAAGTGTGACCCCGCAGATGAATCCTGTGGCAAAGTTGGGCGCTGCGAGCAGCGCGGAGGTATCCTGCCAAATTGTGAAATGAGGCGGTTAGTCGCATTCAAGCTCGTTAATTAAACGGTCGGGCGTAGCCAAGCAATTGCCTTGGGCAGACCGCCTCCCTAATCACGAATGCTTCCTTTAGCACCAAGGGAGCATCTAACTACTCTGGGGCCAACATGACATGTACCGTCAAAATGTCACGATTCTGTCGGGTCTGTCTGGCCTTTTGGCCGCTGCGCTGACGGCAGGGTGCGGGGGGAGAGAGAGTTGGGCTCCGACTGAACCCACGCCAGGGGAGGTTGTCACTTTCGGGACGGATGCACCGATCTGCGATGTGGAATCGTTCCTTGTGACCATCACTTCCGCCAGTCTCGTATCGCAAACTAGCTCGGAGACGGTGTCACTGGTGACTAGCGCAGCGCCGACAACTGTGGACTTTGCCCGCTTGGCGGATTTTACCAACATCTTGAGTACCGCAAACGTCCCGCCGGGAACATACGGCGCGTTGGAAATAACTCTAACGAACCCGCAATTGATTGTTCTGAGCGCCTCGACGAACCCGCCGAGCGCCCAGAACCTGACGACAACCCTGACGGTTACATCACTCACGATCACGATCAATCCGGCCCTGGTCGTTACCAGTGCCACCACCAGCGGACTCACGCTCGACTTTAACCTGCGTAAGTCGCTGCAACTTGACGCCTTCGGTCAAGTTACGGGGACCGTTGACCCGGAAATCACGGTCAGCGCCAACACCAACTCCGGGTCGACCGTGGGTGAGGCCGATGCCCTCTACGGACTTGTCGGAACCCCGAGTACCACCAACCCCCCGAGCGGTTTTACGGGCAGTTTTCCACTTACTTTGTATGACGGTACGGGGCAGACCTTGGCGGTCCTGGTGAACGGCAGCACAGTCTTTGAAGGAGGTGGGGCCACGAGCCTCTCCGAACTCACCGCCAATACCTTTGTCGAGGTCGATGCCATCGTCAACACCAACGGTCAGATTATCGCCCAGATCGTCGACGTGGAAGGGCAAACGTCCGCAGCTAGCGTGATGTTGGCCTTGCTGGGAAAGGTTGTCAACGTTACGCGCGACGGTTCGGGAAACGCTACCTCCTTCACCCTGCTCGTCGAAGTTGAAGACCCCAATCTGGAACCCTTTTTTCAACAGAATGGTTCCGGAGGTGTGCTTTACTCAGACCTACCTGTCACCTTGACTAGCAGCACCAACTACTTCACCAACTGGCGACAATGGAATCAGCAGTCTTTCACGTTTGGCCCCAAAACACTCGGTCTGGCGCAAAACGTTGCTGTATTCGGGACTTTCACCACGACGGACGGATTTGCTGCGAACCAAGTCTTTCTGCGGCCGCGCAATGTCATGGGGAACTTCAAGACCTTGAAGGCCGCAGGATCGGACGGTGTGACGGGCGGGTTCACCATGACCCCTTGCGGCACACTTTTTGGGGGGACCGCCACCAGCGTGCTGACCTACCCCGACACGGTTTTTGATGGAGTCAGCGGGTTGACCGCTTTGACCCCCACTCCCACGCTGGACACGGTTGGACTTTTGTTCTATGAGCAAACTAGCGGGACAGCAACCACCGGGGGCTCATGGACTGCCCCCACCTGGGTCATGCAAGCCAGAGAAGTTCACCAACTACCAAACTAAGGTCCGCCGGCCGACGGACCATTCAGCTCGTCAACTGACGAATAAACTCGCCGCTACGGACCGCCGTGCAAGGGATTTCGAGGGGGCGTGTCGAGTGCGTGAGCACCTCTTCGGCGTGCCGCTGGGCAGGGCGAGCCCAACCCCTACGCGACGCGCTGGCTCCCGCCCGCCGGTTCTCTACGCCTCTTCGGGCGGGCATTTCGCCTGCCTTGTGGGTAGCATAATCTAGCCTCATTTTATTGTTGACAAAGCCTAGCATTTATGGCATACTAATCTGGGTATTCATTGCTTGCCCTGTGCCATCGCGGGGCAGGGTCAGGAATGAGCGGTTAGGGGTTAGGGATTTGGGACGGCGCAGGCTGAACCTGGAGCGCGCGAATTCCCCATCCCCCGCCCACGTTTTCTCGAACCCTTAATCCCTAATCCCCAAATCTTTATTCGTCCAGGACGTTTCAATGCCTCTCAATACAGATGCAACGACTGGAGGACTCCTGTTTGCGCCGGATGTGGCGCCTTATCAACGCTTTCGGGAAGGTCCGCGAGGGAAAACTGCAAAAAAAGAAATAAAAATAAATACGTTCAAAGCCGGAATGTGTATGAAAACAAACAAATATCGGACATAATGCCCGTAACAATTCGGACATTCACGTCTTAGTTTCGGACATTTGCGTCCAACCGACACGAATTTTGCAGTAAAAAGTGGCTTACTGAGGGTAATTCGCCACTTCAATTCTGTGTTAGGATGCACCCCATGCGCAAACTCCTCCTGATGGCTATCATGCTATTTCTCAGCGCGCCGCTGCGGGCGGCGGGCACCCTCCGCGTGTACTTCATCGACACGGAAGGCGGGCAATCCACGCTCTTCGTCTCGCCATCCGGTCAAACCATGCTGGTGGATACCGGCAATCTTCTGCCGAAAGGCCGTGACCCGGCACGCATCGCGGCTGTCGCCAGGAAAGCGGGCGTCGACCACATCGACTACCTTTTGATCACGCACTACCACTCGGACCACGTGGGCGGCGTGCCGGAGCTGGCGAAGCTTCTTCCCATCACGAATTTCGTCGATCACGGCCCCGAGGTTGAAAAAGACGCCAAGGCCGAGGCTCTGGTCATAAATTACCTCCAGATCCGCGGGAAGGGCCACCACATTCTTGCCCAACCGGGCGACCACATTCCAATTTCAGGAATCGAAGTACTCATCTTGACTTCCGCCGGCAGGGAAATCACCTCACCGCTGCCGGGCGCCGGTGCGCCCAACCCCGTTTGCAATTCCACCCCTCCGCACTTATCCGATCCTTCCGAGAACGCACAGTCCGTCGGCACGTTGATCACTTTCGGAAAATTCCGCATCATCGACTTGGGCGACTTGACTTGGAACAAGGAGATGGAGCTTGCTTGCCCCCGTAACAAGATTGGGACGGTGGATGTCTACCTGAGTACCCACCATGGCCTGGATGCTTCAAATTGCCCTGCCATTGTGGACGCGCTGCGGCCCCGCGTGGCCATCGTCAACAACGGCGAAACCAAGGGTGGCGCGCCGGAAGCTTTGCGCACGATTCGCAGTTCACCGGGAATCGAGGACGTGTGGCAGTTGCACTACTCCAAGAACGCGAGCAAGGAAGAGAATGCGCCTGAGCCCTTCATCGTGAATGTCGATAAGGATCTTCCCACCAGTTGGATCGAGCTTGAGGCGCATGGCGATGGACAGTTCACGGTGACCAACAGCCGCAATGGGAAGACGAAGTCATACCCCGCGCGGCATTGACCTGGCGTGTGGTGGAGATGGGCAGATTGCGAAAGACACCTTGCGGCTCTCGTGTTGATTGAAACAGAAAATCCAATTCCCGTGTCATGGGGTCGTAGCATGAAGAAACTTGAGTTTTGGCGCAATTACCTTTGGTCGGTCCTCGCGTGTTTGCTGGCTCTCCCTCTGGCCGGTGCGGCGGCGCAATCGGCTTCGATTCCGGGCCTTTCCGGGTTTGATGATTATGTTGCGGCGACCATGAAGCAGTTCAAAGTGCCGGGCGTCAGCGTGGCCATCGTCCGGGATGGAAAGATCATCCTTAGCAGGGGCTATGGCTACCGCGATACGGAAAGGCAGTTGCCGGTCACTTCCAAGACTCTCTTCGCCATCGGCTCGGTGACGAAATCTTTCAGCGTCACCATGTTGGGCACGCTGGTGGATGAGGGGAAACTCGACTGGGACAAGCCCGTCCGCGATTACTTCCCGGCCTTTCGCATGCACGATTCGGTAGCGACCGAAGAGATGACCATGCGGGACCTGGTCACGCACCGCTCGGGCCTGCCTCGTCACGATCTGGTTTGGTACACGCAGGATATCAGCCGGGAAGAACTCATTGAGCGGCTGCGCTACCTGGAGCCGAACAAGCCCTTTCGCAGCGCTTATCAGTACAACAACCTGATGTTCATGACGGCCGGCTATCTGGGTGGGAATATTTCCGGCGGAACCTGGGAGCAGGCGGTGCAAAAACGCGTGCTCGACGCCATCGGCATGCCCGGAACCAACTTTTCGGTCACCGACTCCCAGAAGAGCCCGGACTTTGCCCAGCCCTATCGCAAGGATCGCAAAACCCAACTCGTTTCTAAAATCCCTTTCTACGTGCAGACCGCCGTGGGTCCGGCGGGAGAGATCAACAGCAACGCCGACGACCTGGCGCGCTACTTGTTGTTCCACTTGAACCTTGGATCCATCGACGGCAAGCAGATTCTCTCCCGGAACAACGCCTTGCAGATGCAGACTCCGCAAATGGCCATTCCCGGGCAATCGCCCTTCAAGGAGTACGGCGGCGCCAGTTATGGCCTGGCGTTCGACATTACCACCTACCGTGGGCACGCGGTCATCCAGCATGGTGGCGCCATTGACGGTTTTATTACCAGCTTCAAATTCCTTCCGGATGATAAGGCGGGGGTCGTCGTCATGGCCGATTTGGACCAGACAACGCTTCCCGAGGTTATCGCCGACAACGTCATTGATCGCCTGCTAGGCCTCGATCCGATTGACTGGCCGGAGCGGTTCCTGGCCATCGAGAAGCAGGGCAATGGGGCCGAAGAGGCGGCAGAGCATCAGGGTTATACCGGGCAGAAGCCTGGCACCCATCCTTCCCACGAATTGAAGGAGTACGTGGGGGAATTCTCCCACCCGGCTTATGGGCATGTGACCATCGCGCTCGCCGGCGGGTCAACGGGCCATGCCTTTCAATTAACCCTCAATCGCATCATCCGGCCTCTGGACCATTTTCACTACGACACATTTCAGGTGCCCGCCAATCCCAAGGATGAATTCGAGAAATTGAAGGTGACCTTCATTACCGACTTGAAAGGTGATATCGCGAGCCTTAGCATGCCGCTGGAACCAACGGTGGAGCCCATCGTCTTCACTCGCGTGCCGGAAAAGCGCATGTTCGATCCGGCCTTCCTCGGCGCGTTTGTGGGGGATTATGACCAACCCGTGGCGCCTCTTACGGTCATTCTGGATGGCCATGCCCTGGCGTTTGCCAGCCAGGGAAGACCGAAGTTGGCATTGGCTCCGGATCACGGGACCACCTTCCGGGTAATCGACATGCCGGGGGAAAGTGTGGAGTTCAAGGAGGACGCCACAGGCAAGGTCGAAGGAATTATTATCTACGCGCCCGACGGCGTGGCCTTCTACAAACGCAAGTAGCGGAACTCGTGCCGCACCCCGGCATCAAATCGTGTCGTGGCACGTGCGGCAGCCGGTGGGTGCGCCCTTTTCCTTGTGGCAACTGATGCAGGCGGCCATGGAGGTGGGTTTCTCCCGGGTTATCACGTCACGCTCGCGGACGGGGCCGTGACAAGATTCACAATCCAGCTTCGCTTTCGTCACGTGCGTCCGGTGTGAAAAGTAGACGTAGTCCGGCACTGCGTAGATTTGCACCCAGGGGATGGGCTTCTTGTGCGCGGCGTACCCGGCGAGCTTCTTGATCGCCGGGCTGTCCGTCTTGACGGTCGCGTGGCACGTCATGCATTTTTCCTCCGGGGGATAGTTCATCGTCCAGCCCTCGGAGGATATCGCGTGGCAATCGAGACACTGCGGAAAGAATTGCGTGTGCACCTTGTGGCTGAAAGGGAGGGGCTGCGATTTGGCGGTCTGCGGCGCGGGCGGCTTGTCTTGAGCGCGCAACGCGCCGCATGCCGCGAACGCAAAGAGGGCGAGGGCCATGACGGCGGCGTAAACGGCCTTGGAGCGCGGCAGGGAGGCTGTCGACTTCAGGTTCGATAGCAATGCGATGGCTCCGTTACAACACTCTGCGCGCCTGCGCCGGAAATTGCTCACGGCAAAGCGAACGCCACGTAGGCATCTCCTGACCGCGTGCGAGGCTTGCCGCCGCCACCCGCCGCGATGACCACGTACTGCTTGCCGCCCGCTTGATAGGTGCAAGGGGTCGCGTAACCGCCGGCGGGGAGTTGCGCTTGCCACAAGAGCTTGCCGCTGGTCTTATCGAAGGCGCGGAACATCTCATCCTGGGTTGAGCCGATGAAGACGATCCCTCCGGCCGTGACGATGGACCCGCCGATGTTCTGCGTGCCGGTGGGCGGGATGCCGCGCGCGGTTAATTGCTTGAACTCGCCCAGCACCACCTGCCACGCGATCTCTCCGCGGTTCAAATCGAACGCGGTGAGCTGTCCCCAGGGTGGCTTGATGGCCGCGTACCCTTCCTGGTCGACGAAGTGATTGTAGCCGGTGTGCGAGTACGGATAGCCGGCGCCTTCCGGAGCGGGCACCAGGGTCATAATCCAAGGTTCATCATGCGAGTTGATGTAATACCAGCCCGTGGTGGGATCGAACGAACCGCCGCCCCAATTCGAGCCGCCGTCGAATCCGGGGAAGACGATGGTTCCCTGCAAACTGGGAGGTTGCCAAGTGCCGCTGCGAGACTTCTTGAAAGTCTCGAGAATGTACGCGTGCGCTTCCGGCGAGATATTCGTGATGTCGTCTTCGGTGAAAACCTGGCGCGTGTAGGGCGGCGGCTTCAGCACCTGCTGCTGGGTGGGCCAGGCTTGTTCGCCGGGAACATCCGAGGGCGGTACGGGCCGCTCTTCAATCGGGAACAGGGGCGTGCCCGTTTCGCGGTCCAGGATGAAAAGCTGGCCGAACTTGGTGGGCTGCACCGCGGCGTCCACCTGCTTGCCGCCGATGTTGAGGGTCACGAGCGATGGCGGGCAGGGAAGGTCGCGATCCCAAAGATCGTGGTGCACCACCTGGTAGTGCCAAATGCGCTTGCCGGTGGCGGCATCCAGCGCGATCACGCAATTGCCAAAAAGGTTCGGGCCCAGGCGCTGGCCGCCGTAGAAATCGAACGCCGCACAGCCCGTCGAAACGAAAACCCAACCGCGTTTTTCATCCAGGGTCATTCCACCCCAATCGTTGGCGCCGCCGGTGGTGCGCCAGGAGTCGCCCTGCCACGTGTCGTTGCCGAACTCTCCGGGGCGGGGAAGGGTGTGAAAAATCCAAGCCATCACGCCGGTGCGCACATCGAAGGCGCGAATGTGGCCGGGCGCCGCGGGCTCCGGGCCTTCGCCGCACATGGCTCCCAGGATGATGAAGTTCTTGTAAATGATGCCGGGCGAGGTGACGTCGTAAGTCAAATCGCGGATGTCGCGGCCCAAGCCGCGTTTCAAATCCACGCTGCCGCCCTGGCCGAAATCGCGAATCGGTTTGCCGGTTTTGGCGTCAATCGCGAACAGGTGCGCGTGAGCCACGAACAGGATCCGCTGGTCACTGCCGTTTTCCCAATACGCCACGCCGCGATTCACTCCGCGCGGCTTGTTCTCTTCCATGCCTTCGAACGGATCGAACTGCCAAAGGAGTTTGCCCGTGTCCGCCTGGAGCGCGCAGAGCTTGAGTTGCGCGGTGGTGAGGTACATCACGCCGTTCACCACCAGGGGATTGCACTCGATGGTGGTGGAGGGCTTCAGCCGGCTGTCGCCGGTGTGATATTTCCAGGCGACCTTGAGCTGACGCACGTTGGCGCGGTTGATTTGATCCAGTGGCGAGTACTTGGTTCCGGCCGGATTGCCGCCGTACACGCGCCACTCATGCTCGGGATGGGAAGGCGGCGGTGGGGCGGCGCGATTCGGCTGGGGCCATGCCGAGGCGGCAAGCAACGAGGCGGCGCCTTGCTTCAGAAACCTGCGGCGGTTCAACCGGTAGCGCATAAATGGAAAGCCTCCTTTTGTTTCACTGGCACGTGGGGCGTGCCTGCAGCCACCGGGCCGAGCGCCGCTCGGCCCTGCCCACAAGGAGGCTGCGCTGCTACCGCCCTAATCCTTCAACCCTTCCAAATGCGGGTCGAGGCGTTCTTCCGACCGCATCAGTTCATCCCACGTGAACTCCGCCTTCTGGTAGGCGGCGGTTCGGCCGAGGATGGTGGTGAGGTTGCTTCGCACCGAGGGCGCCACGGTAGAGTAATCGTGCTTTCCGGAAGTGACCTGGTCACAGAAGGTGGCGATGTTGCGCCTCGCCCCGTTGCCGAACAGCGACCCGTCGCGTCCTCCCGGATAATTCACCTTGCCTTTGATACCGACATCGCCGGAGTAGTGGGTGTCGAGCGTGCCGTCCGTTCCGTACATCTTGCAGGCGATATCGTCAGCGCCCGCGCCATACTGCTTGGAGTAGAAAGTGACGAGCACATCCTCGGGGAACCAATAAATCACCGAGAAGTGGTCCCACACATCGCCGATGGTGCGGGACGTGAGGCCGCCCGTGCCCAGGGCCTTCAGCGGATGCTGGTCAAGGACCCAGGTCATGACGTCCAGGGCGTGGATGTTCTGTTCGGTGATGATGTCGCCGGAGAGCGCGCGGCTCACTCCCCACGCGCGCAGGCGGCGTTCGGGATCCTGGGGATTCACGGCGAGGTCCGGAATCATTTTCGGCCAGGGAGAGCCGGCAACGTACGACGCCTCGCCGCTGACGATGCGGCCGATGGCGTCTTCCTTTTGCACCTGCCGGATGGCTTCCTGGTAAAAGGCATCGGTGCGCGTTTGGAAATCGATCAGGTAGGCGAGGTTCTTCTCCTCGGCTCTTTTGGCGCTCGCCTCGATGCTGCGGCAGCCGGGAACGTCCACCGCCATGGGTTTGGCCAGGTACACGTGGGCGCCCGCCTCCACCGCTGCGGCGGCCTGCTCGGCGTGAAAGTAAGGAGGACTCTCGATGGCCACCGCGTCAACTTTGGAATCCAGTAATCTTTGGAAACCCTTCAGGCCCGTGAAGCGGCGCGCCGCGGGCACGTTGTACTTCTCGCCAAAGGCGTTCACGCGGTCGGCAAAATAATCCGCCGCGGCGGTGATTTCGAATCCACCGTGCTTTTGCATGAGACCGGCGATCCATGTGCCGCGACTGCCGCAGCCAATCGAGCCCACAGTGATTTTGGAGTTCACTTGCGACCCGCGAACCAGTTCCGGCTTCATGATGCTGAATGCCATGGCAGCGCTACTGGCGCCCGCAAAGAATGCACGCCGGTTCAGGCCGCTGCGGCCGTCCCCCGCGCTGGACTTGCCCGATTTGTTTCGCATTATTTTATGGCCTCCTTGCTATGAAAAGATTTATGCGGGTGTCAGAGTAGCACCGGAGAAACGGGATGTCTATGCGGAGGGCAATGGTTCCACTTTGCCTTGACACCAATTCAATTCGCACGGAAACTTTGCTTCCCGATCGCTGGGCGTCAAGCGTCGTAATGAAATCGATTTTCCCATCGGCCACTTAGAAGGTCAGAATATGAGTGGAGGCCTAAAAGCATGGAAATAACGCGCAGAGAATTCATTCAGAACTCGGCCCTTCTCACCGCCACTGCCGCCATGGGTCAGGCGGCGGAAGCGCCCAAGGACCCGGGCTCTCAGGATAGGAGGCGCAGCGTCAAAGTCAACGCGAGGCCGGTCTTCCCCTATGGCGCCGTCTATTTCCGGAAATCGAATCCCCCCGAGCAGGATTGGGCACGCGACCACGCGACGGCGGCGCGCCTGGGCATGAACACGTTTCGCCACTGGTTTATGTGGTCGGCCATTGAGGTGGCTCCCGGCAAGTACGATTGGGACGACTACGACCGCATGATGGACCTGGCGGCGCAAAACCGCATTCGCGTGGTCATCGCCGAAATCGACAACTGCGCTCCCGAGTGGGCTTTTCGTCAATACGCTCATGCCCGCTACCGGGCGAGCGATGGCGCCGTGCAGGCGAGCCACATTTCGGAGAGCAGTGCGACGGGAGGCTTTCCGGGATTGTGCCTCGATAATCCCGATGTACTGGCCGCGGCGGAGAAATTCCTGGTTGCTCTGGTCGAACGTTACCACAATCATTCCGCCCTGCTCGGCTATGACCTGTGGAATGAGAACTCGTACAACGGCGGAAGTCCGCGCGCCATGTACTGCTATTGTGACGCCACCAAGAGCAAGTGGCGCGAGTGGTTGCGTGCCCAATATGGATCGCTCGAACAACTGGGCAAGGTTTGGTTCCGCTATAGTTACGCAACCTGGGATGACGTCGAGCCGCCCCCATCGTTTTCCGGCTATCCCGACAGCCTCGATTGGTTGCAATTTCGCATCGACAATGCGTTCGATTTACTCGACTGGCGGGTGAAGCTATTTCGCCGGCTCGATCCGCACCATCTGATTACCGCACACGGCGTGGCGGGAACGCTTGAAACCCTGCCCTCTTCCACCCATAACGAATGGCGTTCCGCTTCGAAAGTCGATACCTGGGGCCTGACGTGGATTGCGGCGCGCAAGGGCGACGAACCGTGGAAGCAATTCCAGGCGCTGGACCTGGTTCGGTGCGGCGCGCGCGGCAAGCCGTTCTGGCATGCCGAGGCGCAGGGAGGCCCGCTCTGGATGCAGCCGCAAGTCATCGATCGGCCGCGCGAGGACGGCCGCATTCCCGATCCGGAAGATGTGCGGCTCTGGAATCTCGTCTCTTGCGCCGGGGGAGCCAGTGGCATTCTGTATTGTCGCTGGCGGCCTCTCCTCGACGGCCCATTGTTTGGAGCCTTTGGTCCCTTCGGCATGGATGGCTCGGTGACCCCGCAAGCGGAAATGGCCGGCCGCGTGGCACGATGGGCCAACGAACACCCCAATCTCTGGATGTCTCATCCGGTCCAGGGAGACCTCGGGTTGGTGTTTGTTCCCGAATCCGAACTCTTCAACTATGTGCAACAGGGAGAAACCAGTTTTTATTCCCAATCCATCCGCGGCGCCTACCAGGCGTTTTTCGATTCCGGCATTCAACCGGATTTTGTCGCGATCGACGACCTCCATCTCTACAAAATCGTCTATCTGCCCTATCCCGTCATGTTGAAGTAGGAAACCGTAGCCAAACTCCGGCAGTACGTTGAGCAGGGTGGCACATTGGTGAGCGAGGGATTGCCCGCCTACTTTGGCGATCACGGCCACGTGGGGGCGACGCAACCCAATTACGGACTCGATGAGGTTTTTGGCGCGCGCCAGATTTACGTGGAGTTCACTCCCGACATTTCCGACGGGCTGACGTTGGAAATCAAGGGAAGCCAAATCGCGGGCCGCTACATCCGGCAGGATTATGAATTACGCGGGGGAGAGGCGGTCGGCCATTACTCGAACGGCCACGTTGCGGCGGTAGAGCACCGGTTCGGACAGGGCCGCACCCTGTTGATGGGCTCATTTCCCGGGGCAGGCTATTACCGGCGCCCTTCTCCCGTGGCTCGAGAATTCTTCGCAGGCCTCTTGACGATGGCAGGGGTTACTCCGCGATTAAAGGTCAATGACCACAGCGTGCAGGCCAGGCTGCATTACGGCTTGGGTGGGGGGTACCTTTGGATTACCAATCCCACACGCAGCGGTCGAACTGTAAATGTCTCTTTCGCGCCGGGCGTGGTTCCGTTTACCTCTGCCGAGGACCTCTGGGGCCAACAATCTGTTGTGCTCAGCCGCGATCAAATCAACGTGGGTGTTCCCGCGCGCGACGCCGTGGTGGTGGCTCTGCGACCTTAACCGCCGAGGCGCTGAGACGCGGACCAGGTGTCAGGTATCAGGGTTTTACTGCCGGATTGCGCAGAGCGAAGCTCTGCGAATCGGTAACCGCGAATCCGCAGCGAAGCCCCAACCGCCCCGATGCATCGGGGCGCAATCCGGTCTTCGCATTCACCGAAAACACATTGACCGTCTCGTAGGGGCACGAGGGGTGCCCCTAGGAACGCGCTATTTCACGGTGAAATTGATTGAGGATAACACCGTGCCCGCGTCGTCGGTCACGTCGACTCTCCAGCTCCCGGACTTGACTGACTTGCTGCTCCAGGTATGCGTGGAGGGGAATTTGACGTCAAGAGGGTATTCAAAGACCTTCTTGTCGCCGAAGTACCACACGTGTTTGATGGTCGCGGGAACGGTCTTGGCGGTGACTTTGGTCCAGCAGGAAACGGTGCCCACGGAAGCGTCGAATTCCTTGTTTTCGCCCACCGGCTCGAGGTTATTCACGGAGGTTGCGACGACAATCTTTTCGACCTTGATGCCTTGGTCCGCGGCCTTGCTCGTCTTCTCTTGCGCCGCGGCGACGCCCAGAGGAACGAGAACACACATAAACAGCCCTATGAGTTGTTTCATTCGTCTCCTCCTATCAAGACAGTTCGAACGTTCATCGATGATGAGCACTTTATGGAACGATTTCTAGAGTGTCATAAGGCTCCTACCTCTCAAGCGCGATCGTTCCATCGACCTCGATTTTGTATACCTGTTTCCCCGCTCCAACAAACTCCGGGCCAGAAGGCTTTCTGGTCAAGACATGGAACACATCAGTATCCTCGGGGACGTCACTCAGGATGTGGGTGTGAAAACCACCCACCGGTTTTTGGTTGGGGTTTCCAGGAGGTCTAACCTCCAGAATCGTCTTGTGCATTTGGCGCTTCTCAACGATGGTCGATCCATCAGCAGAAATCAGGTAGCGAACGTCTCCTCCCAGCGGGTAAATATCCTTGATGGTCTGCGCTGGGTAGATATACACGTACATCTGATTTGATTCCGCCGGCAGGACGGCAGCGTTATAAGGACGATTCTGCCCCTGAAAGTCGCGTCGCGATGTTTCAATGGCTTTGGCCGCCAGGTAGAAGAAGCCTGCGTCCTCCTGAGGAGGTATGTTTTGGGCGACCTTGAACTCCTCAGGGGTCACTCCCTGAGTGGCTTGGTACACGACAAGGAATTTGTCACGCGTGTCGTTGAACCGGCCGAAGGCGACCACCCAACCGGCGTCGGTTTTCTTCGCGAAATAATCTGTAAGGCTCCCCTTTGCCGGATGCGCGGCAAGAACTACGTCGGTGGCACACCTGGCTGCGAGGTCGTATTCTGCGAGCATCCGTCCCCTGGCAGTTATTCCTGCCCAAGCAGGGTCAGGAGGTTGCTCTTTCTTCTTCGCATAGGAAGGAAGAATGCAAAAAACAAGGACCACAGCTACCAAGAGATGCTTGAACATCTTGCCCCCCCTGAAGCGCGAGGCTTCACGATGATTGCGGTGTATACACCCGTTCGGATAACAAGGCAAGCAGGGGACCGTGGAGCGGAGGATCGTGGTGGGGGACCGTGGTGGGTCGTCGAGGCTGCAGGACCGTCGGATGAAGTTGTAGCGCGGACGGGACGCCCGCGGTACGGTTTGCCTTCCACACCACGGCCGCCGGCCCATGACATTTTGTCTTTATCATTAGGCCAAGCTTTGTAGCCATTTAAGTCTTGACATTGACAATGACCGCATGTAAACTAGGGGGCGAGGCTGGCGTCTGCTCCCGGCCGCGAAGAGCTACGGACCTGAAAGTGCGACGCGCGGCGCTTTCTCCGTGCCCTCTGCGGCTGGCAAAGCGTTCCCACAGAGGCGAAACTCCGTGCCCTCTGTGTTGGAGGCATGGAGACACAGAGAACGCAGAGAAGGAAGTTGCGGCGAGGGAGGGCGGAGCGCGGCGCAATGATCGCGGAACTGGGGAAATTTGATGCCTCATGGACATACGGAAAAGGTCCTTGGCTAAGCCCACTAGGTGGAGATTTCCGGAAGCCTCTCGACAAGCTAGAATGTTTATGAAAACACAGCAACTTAGCAAAGAATCGAGGGACAGGTGGCGGCCGTACCAGTTTTCCAAACAATTGAAAATAGGTAAGTTAGCCAAGAGACTAAGGACAGGCGTGGGGAGAATGGGAAATTCGCACCGAAGCTTGAATGTTTATGAAAACACAGCAACTTAGCGAAAAATCGAGAAAAATGCCGATGGTCGCACTAGTTCGCCAAGCCATTGAAAATATGGAAGTTAGCAACAGAATTCAGAATTGGGCAAAATTGGACACCCTCGCGAAGCTTGAATGTTCATGAAAACACAGTAACTTAACGAAGATCCGCGAAAATGGTGATATTTTCAAGTCTTTGAAAATAATGGAGTTAAAATAACACTCTTGGGTCCGAAGGCGGAAAAAGGGGATTTTACAATGAGCGGGAATTTCTTGTAAGTAAATGAAAATAAGTTAGATAAAAAATTGATTTAGCTCAACTTATCTCCGAAGCTTGAATGTTATAGAAAAATAGACCACTTACAAACACGAAGCTTGAATGTTATAGAAAGTAAAGGAGTAAGAGGAAATTCTGAATTATGATGTATGAAGGCTGAAGGATGAAGTCCACGATTTGGTCTGCTGACACTCATCCCTTGTCCCTTGTCCCAAAGTTACGCTCGCGGTTCGGCCGGCGTCAGCGAGCAATTGGGATTGATGAGCAGCCACAGGGCGCCGCCGACAACACAGAACAAGGCGGCGGTGAGAAAGGAAGCGGTCCAGCCATAATGCGCGGCGATGGCGGGTGTGGTGATGGCGGTGAGGGCGCTGCCGGCCTGGGCGCCCATGTTCATGAAGCCGGAAAGCGACCCGGCGGAGCCCTTACCGAAGTCGGCGGAGAGCGCGAAGAAAGAACTTTGCGCGAGGTAGAGCGAGCCCGCGCTGGCGGCCAGGATCACGGTGGTGGCGGCAGCGCTCGCCACATGCGAACCGGCAGCCATGAAGAGGCCGGCGGCCACCATGCCGGCGGCAGCTACGCCGCAGCGTCCCCACGAGCGGCCGAATCGCCGGCACACGGCGTCCGCAATCCAACCGCCCGACGCCGAGCCCAGAGACATGGCGATGAAAGGGACCATGGTGTAATAGCTGGCGGTTTGAAGATTCACGCCGCGCACCCGGGTAAGGTAGGGAAAGAACCAAGTGAAGAAAATCGCGGGGGTGTAGCCGTAGCAAAAATAGCTGAGGCTGAGGGCCCAAACGTCCTTACTCCCCAGCATGGCGCCCCAGGAGAGTTTGGGCGCGACGAGGGGGTCAGACTGCGGGATGCCCTGATGAATCCACTTCCGTTCGGCGTCATTCAACCAGGAGTGGTGGTCAGGATGGTCGCGCGCCATCATGTACCAACCCGCGGCGGCCGCCAGTCCCAGCAAGGCGCACACCCAGAAGGAGGCGCGCCAACCCAGGTGAACCATGACGTAGCGGATGATGGGCGGCGTAAAGGTGGAGCCCGCCCCGACGCCGGCGAAGATCAGGCCATTGGCCAAGCCGCGCTCGGCGGTGGGAATCCAATTGGCCACCCAGCGGTTCGAGCTGGGATACATCACCGACTCCCCCACACCCAGGAGGAATCGCACCGACCAGATGATCAGGACGGCGTGCGCGATGCCGGCGGGGAAGCTGGCGGTAAGAGCGGTGAAGGCCGCCCACCATGCGGCGCCCAGGGCCAGAGTGCGGCGCGGGCCCAGGCGGTCAACTGTCCAGCCCCCGGCAATCTGAAAGAGCCCATAGCCGATAAAAAAGGCGCTGAATATTTTGCCAAGCTCGACGTCGTTGAGGTGAAAATCCTGGGAGATGGAATGCCCGGCAATGGAGATGTTGACGCGGTCGATAAAACTGATCGCCCCCATCAGAAAGATCCAGCCAACCAGAACCCAACGGATGCGAGTTGGCGCGACGGAATTCATAAAAAGTTTGATGATAGCTCCGGCCGGCTTGGCCCAAAGGCTCTACAGCGTCACATGATTTGGACGGGAAGGCAACAGGGAATAGCAGCGTGCGCATCTCACCAGCAAATGATGCCCCGGGGATGGCAGCACTCAACCGGCAGCGCGGGCGGGCAAGATATTCATGCAGCCCAGTTCATTGTGGCGTATACTCAGAGCAGCTCCAGGCAGGAGGCCAATTATGATGTGTAAGGCCTTACGTCATGGGTTCCCGATGGTCATCTTGGGGGTCCTGATTTTCCCCACCCTATTGCTTGCCCAAAAGGGCCTTTCGCACGTGCGCGTGGTGCGGCTCAGCTACGTGAGCGGCACGGTGGGCGTAAAGCGGCCGGCGTCCACGGAATGGGCGAAGGCGCTGGTGAACACGCCCCTTCAGGAAGGCTTTGAGCTCTCGACTTCCGCCAATAGTTATGCCGAGGTGGAATTCGAAAATGGCTCCACTGCCCGCCTGGGTGAATTCTCCAGGGTGAGCTTTGACCAATTGGCGATGGATGAGAATGGCAACAAGCTCAATCGCCTGACGTTTGAACAAGGGTACGCCACCTTTCATTTCCTGCCGGAACATCACGATGCGTACAGCGTGAAGATCGCGGAAGCCACACTCACGCCGAACGGCAAGAGCGAATTTCGTACGGACCGGGAGCAAAGCAAGCTGCGCGTGGAAGTATTTTCCGGCTCCGTGCAGATCGCGGCGCCCTCCCAGACGGTGAAACTGGGCAAAGACAAAATCCTGGAGTTCAACCCGGAGGCCATGGAACTGGCCCTGAACGAAAAGCAGGGGATCGTGAAGGATGGCTGGGACAAGTGGACGTCGGGGCGCGATATCCAAGAGCAACTTTCGCTCAACGATCAGGCCGTGGGGTCGCGCGGGCCGCTTTACGGCTGGGGCGATCTCGATGCTTACGGCGAATGGGGATTTTTCCCCGGCTTCGGCTATGGCTGGTCGCCTTTCGCTTCGGCGGGCTGGTCGCCCTATAGCATGGGGATGTGGAGTTGGTACCCGGGCATGGGTTACGCGTGGATTTCCGGCGAGCCCTGGGGCTGGATGCCTTATCACTTTGGCAGTTGGGACTTCTCCCCCGGCTTCGGCTGGTTTTGGATGCCCGGCAACCTCAATGCGGCATGGTCCCCGGCATTGGTCAGTTGGTATTCGGGGGCGGGATGGATCGGCTGGGCGCCCCTGGGTGCGTTTGGCGCGCTGGGACGACGTATTGTGACCACCGTTCCGGGCGGCGTGGTTCAGAATGGGCTGTTGGTTAGCCCCCAGAATGTGAACCATGTTCGGTTATCGGAGGGAATCAGGATCAGAAGCATGCCCTTCCAACCGGGCGCCGGAGCGATGCTCTCCGGAACGCCGCTCACCACGGGCGGGGAAGCGTCGTTCACCTCACATCCCCGGACCACGCACATGATGGCGCCGGCTTCGATTCTAATGGGAGGCGACGCGGCTAAAGAGCAGGAATTCCAGGAAGGACACTCAGGCCGCCAACCGTTGCGCGTGCGCATGGGAACAACCCTGGGTGGGCATTATGCCGTGGGTGGCGCGGTCGGCGAATTTCGCGGCGATGCCTTCGGCGGCCCACACGAAGGGCACGGGGTAAAGGGAACGAATGGATCGCAAGAACCTCAGTTTTCGCGCGGCGGCCCCTCCGGTGGACCAGCCCTGTTGCCCCACGGACACCAGGCCGAAACCTCCCACTCGAACGGCGGCCCCTCCATGGCACCGCCCAGTGGGGGCGGTGGAGGTGGTGGAGGCAGCCATGTTAGCAGCCCACCACCCAGTGTGAGCACGGCGGGAGGCGGGCATAGTTCTCCTTCTCCTAGCCCGAGCGGTGGACATCACTAGCGGGCGGCTACGACAAATTGTCCGCGTCACCCGTCCGGTGCCGTAATACCCATCGTCGGTGGCGGTGGGGGAAATCCCTTTCAGGGGCCTCAGCCCAGTCTTCGACAAATCTCTTTGAATTGAGTCTCGAGGCTGCAACTATTTCAGCAGATGGTTCGTCGAAAGATATGTAAAGCGGATGTAAAACCTCCGCTGGAGGCCGGCCGTGAGATACGATCTTATACGACGTGTACTCGTGGTTGTGGTCGCAGGGCTGCTCCTCCTACCAGCAGCTCTCTTTTCCCAACAGAGTTCTTCCCATGTCCGCAAGCCGCGGCTAAGTTTCGTCAGCGGCGATGTGACACTCCAGCTTCCCGGCGCAATCAAAGAGATTCCCGCACGGGTTAACATGCCGGTTGAACAAGGTCTTGAGGTGTCGACAGCGGGTGACAGTTCGGCGAGCGTGGAGCTCGATAATGGCTCCATGATTCGACTGAACGAACTTACCAAAGCTGACTTCACACAATTAAATAAGGATGCGGACGGAAACCGCCAAGTCGTTTTCACTTTGCGCGAGGGATATGCCAGTTTACAGATAATCCCTGAGCATGAGGACATCTACAAGGTGAAGGTTGCTGACGCCACCTTGACCCCCTCCGGCAAAACCGAATTCCAGACGGCATTCAGATCGGGAATGGTGCATGTGCGCGTGTTGACGGGCACTCTTTTGGTTACGGCGCACTCCGGTTCCCTCACTCTGGGCAAGGGAAAGGTCATAGTGTACCAACCGTCGACTGATGCGGAGTTGGCGACATCGCACGCGCGGGTGGTGCGGCTTAGTTTCGTGAATGGCACGGTGATGGTCAAGCGGCCGGGTTCAGCGGAAGAGGCGCCGGCGATGGTGAACACGCCCATCCAGGAGGGCTTCGAGCTCTCCACCGCTGGCCGCAGTTATGCCGAAGTGGAATTTGAAAACGGTTCCACCGCGCGCATCGGCGAGCTCTCCAGATTGCTCTTCTATCAACTGGCGTTGGACGCCAACGGCAGCAAGCTGAACGGCCTGACGTTTGAGCAGGGATATGCCACTTTCCACTTTGTGCCCGAGCGTACCCCGCATTCTTCGACTGGAGGGGGCGGTCGCTTCTCCTCCGGGGGAGGGGGAGGGGGCGCGAGTTTCAGCGGTGGGCACTGGGGCTTCGGAAATGGAAGCTACTTCGGCGGTGAGTTCGGCGGCAACTCTGGGCAGGACCGGGGGGGAAATGGGGCTATTTCCTTTCGGCCCATGTCCATGGATGTTTATCACGTCAAGATTGCCGACGCGACCTTGACGGCCGATGGCAAGAGCGAATTCCGCACGGACCTCGATCAGGATCGCTTTCGCGTGGAGGTGTTCAGTGGCTCGGTTGATGTGGCCACTCCCACCCTGTCTTCAAAACTCAGCGAAGGCAAAGTTCTGGAACACAAATCCGGCGGCACCGAGTTGGCATTCAACATCCAGAAAGGGATTGAAAAGGACGCCTGGGATCAGTGGACGGAGGCGCGGGATAAGCAGGAGACGCTTACGGCAAAAGACGAGCCCGTACATCCGATGGGACCGAGCTACGGCTGGGGCGACCTTAACACCTATGGTGAATGGGTTGAGCTCCCCAATCGCCGATTCGGTTGGTCGCCTTACGCACGCGCTGGCTGGTCGCCTTACGCCAATGGCCAATGGGAATGGTATCCGGGGTTCGGCTGGACATGGATTTCCGGCGAACCTTGGGGTTGGGTGACTGACCACTGCGGGGGTTGGGACTATGACGCGAGCTTCGGTTGGTATTGGATGAGCCCGCTGTTCGGTTGCGGATTCTGGGAGGCCTCAATGGTCAACTGGTACGCGGGAGCGGGATGGATTGGCTGGGCGCCGCGTGGCCGTCCGGGAAGCGGCGGGCCGGGTCACCCCAGACCTGGTCCTCCTGGGACTCATCCCGGCCCAGGTCCTCGCCCCGGCCCTTTACCGAGGGGGCTTGTGGCGGTGCCGACCACGGTGGTGCAGAATCGGCAGATGATTACGCCCCAGACGGTGAGCCACGTTCAGCCGACGTCGGGAAACGCAATTGAGCGCCCGCCCTTCGAACCCGGCCCACGACCCCTGAGCGAGAAAATCTCGCCGACGCTGAGCGCGGTCACATCCAAAGGGAATACCACGATGGCGACGGCCCCCGCGCCAATCAGCGGGCGGGGAGCAGGCTTTGCACCGCACCACGCTTCCGCGCCTTCCACCATCCTGATGGGAGGCAATGCGGCAAAGGAGAGCGCCCTGCTTGCGGGTCATCATTTCCATTCCAACCATGCACCCTTGCGCACTTTTGAAGGTACAACGCTGGGCGGGCATTATGCGGTGCACGGCACGCCGGGTGAGTTTCGCGGCAATGCTCTGGCAGGCGACGGCAGGCATGGTGGCTCGAGCGGCACGAGCAGCTCCCGGGGCGGCCCCATTATTTCATCTTCTTACGGCGGGTCGGGCGCCGTCATCGCTTCCCACGGATCCAGTGGAGGAGGCTCGCACGGTGGCGGCTCCTGGGGTGGCGGCAGCAGCAGTGGAGGCTATTCCAGTGGCGGAGGGCACTCCGGTGGAGGTGGCGGCTACTCCGGCGGCGGACACTCCGGCGGTGGAGGGGGAGGCTTCTCCGGCGGCGGTGGCGGCGGTGGGCACTCCGGTGGTGGGGGCGGTGGAGGTGGCGGTGGTGGCGGCGGAGGTGGTGGGGGACACCACTAATTCCCAATCACACCCCACCTGTTGATTGCGCGTGGCGTCTATAGGGCGTCAGGTCTTGCGAGCCACGGTGGATTGCGTATTTGGGTCAGCCGTGGCTCTTGGTTTTCACGCGGCAGGGCAGTGTTCGGAAATCTTCAATCGCCCGATCACTCCTACCAATTGGTAATCGACCCGTCCGACCGATGCAGCATGGGAATGGGCCGCTTGGGCTCGGTGATTTCCACCGCCAACTGCAGCGGCTTGGTGTCGAGCGTCACGCCTAGGCCGGGACGGCGGTTCGGCCACAGCTTGCCGTTGCGGAAGTCATAGGATTCCGGCAAGTGCGCATAGTTGTGGTGGCCATCCATGGACATTTCCATCAGCACCGGCCCGGAAAAAACCGAGCACGCGTGCACTAGGGCGGCCTCGGAAATCGGACCGGTTGAATGCGGGATGAGGCCCACATAATGGGTCTCGCAAAGCGCCTGGATCTTCATGTACTCGGTGATGCCGCCCACGTTGGGAATCGTGACGCGCGCATAGTCGATGAGTTGCTGTTCGATGAGCTCGCTCACGTCCCACTTGCTGCCAAACTGCTCGCCCACGGCGATGGGAACTTTCACGTGCTGGCGCAGTTCGCGATAGATGCCCGGGTTTTCCGAGCGCACCAGGTCTTCCGCAAAGTAGGGCGCGAGCGGCTCGATCAGAGTGCTCAGCCGCACGGCATCGGGAAAATCGAGGCGGGTGTGGTAATCGAGCGCCCAATCGCCGTCGGGGCCCACGCCCGCGCGAATCTCCACGCAGTCCTGGTAGGTCTGAGCAACCATCTGATGCGCGTTGAACGGCTCCCCTTCGGCCAAAGTAGCCGTGGCGTGGCGATAGGCCCGGAACCCCGCCTCAATGCAGGCGCGCGCCGTTTCCTTCAAGCTGCCTCGCGAGGGAAAACCTGTGGAGTAGCACTCGATGTGGTCCCGCGAAACGCCACCGAGCAAGTCGGATACGGGAACACCCAGGGCTTTTCCTTTGATATCCCACAGTGCCAAGTCGAGAGCGCCCAGAGCATCCAGCTTCTCGCGCCCGGCGGGGTAGAAATAACCGCGGAACATCATCTGCCAAAGGTGATCGATGCGGGATGGGTCTTCACCAATAAGCATGGCGGCGCATTGTTCCACCATGTCCTTGCTGCCCCCTTCGCCTACTCCCGTGATCCCCTGGTCGGTTTCAATCGTGACAATGTGGGAGCTCTGATTGAAAGTGGGGCCGGAGCCAGGATTCAGGTAGAAACGCACGCGGGTGATCTTCATGGGTGGAGAGGTCGCAACTTTCGCCGCCGAGGGGAGGCCCGCTAACCCTGCGGCTCCTCCCACACCCGCCATTTTCAGAAAGGAACGACGCCTCATAAGTCCTCCGTGGAACGACCCGTGGCATCGGATTGCGCATCTCTGAAACCTTGATGTGGTGTCAAGCGGATTTTTTGTTGAGCTTGATCCGCGATTGACACACCTCTCCTCGGGACTTCAGAATGGCGGCAGCCGGTGAAGCGGAGGC
>Ga0326728_10007281_pt1 | contig 28691 bp, 19 predicted proteins | sample MB3enrmetagenome_FD_207602 | JGI IMG/M metagenome (GOLD analysis project Ga0326728, IMG submission 207602) | Lab enriched peat soil microbial communities from McLean, Ithaca, NY, United States - MB31MN | ecosystem: Environmental > Terrestrial > Soil > Wetlands > Peat | place: USA: New York... | reverse complement strand
CGTGCGTCGCCCGGCCGGGCGCCAGCGTACACAGTTCCAGCTCGGGCTGCGCGCGATAGCAAAGCTTGTCGCCCCGTTGGGACAAGTAGTAGGAACACAGGGTCCGCGAGCGGTCGTGCCCGGCCGGCTCGGGCGTAACGGTCATCTCCAGTGAAAAGGCGTTCGACTTGCGCACTGCCTCGCCGAACTGCGCGGCGAAACCGGCGGCCATGAACGACCCGCCGTCGGGGCGCAAGGCGTAGTTCTCGTCCAGCTTGGCATCATCGTTGGCCTGGAAACGATGGGCGGTCAGCTTGCCGGAAGCGGGGTCGATGACCTGGTTCCGCTTGTCGGCCGTTTGCCAGGCGAACACGACGGCCTCGGGGAAGACCGGCCAGAGGCGGGGCTCGAACGTCAAGCGGGCCGGCTGCATCTTGTTGGGCTGCTGGGCCAGGTCGGTCGCGTTCTCGACCAGGATGGCGTCGGCCCGGGTGGGTTTCGTCGCAAGCGTGGCGCGGAGGCTGCGAGCGTCAGGCGATGCAGTCCATTTCTCGATCGCCGCGCCCGAGGCCAGCCGCAGCGAGACCCCTTGCAGATTCACCGCTTCGTCGAAGGTGACCAACAGGGTGCGATCGCTTTCCAGCACGGCGGCCAGGGCCTTGGGGGCCTTGGCCGGCAGCACGCGGACCAGGCCGTGCAGCGTCTTGCCGCCCTGGGCGGCCGAGACCACGTGCAGGCCCGGCTCCGCATACACGTGCCGGGCGGCCGCAGCGCGGGCCGTCGCGCCGTCGCCGAAATCCCACTCCCATTGGCCGCCGCCCGGCGCCGTGAACTCCACGCTCAGCGGCGCCTTGTTCGACTTGAAACCCAGTGCCAGCGGGGCCTGGTAGGCGTCGGGGAAGCGGTTGCACACCGAGTCGAAGGAGTAGCGCACCGGCTTGCCCAGCGGTTCCAGCGTGTTCGGGTCGATCTGGACGGCGAACACGTTATAATCCGACAGATCGTAGCCGCCGTAGCCGCCACGGAGTTTCTCGTGGTTGGCGGCGGCGAAGGTCAGCAGGCATTGGCTCGACGAGACGTTGGGGAAGTAACAGTAGTCGCGCTGCCTGGGCATGGCGTCCGCATCGAGGAACACGGACCACTCGCGGGTCGAAAGCCGCATCTTGCCGATCGGCCCGCCCATGTTGGCCATCCAGAAGCCCCATTGCCCGTCGTGGGTGAAGTACGGCTGGCAGCCGCCCAGGTGCGGCATGGGCGTGACGGTCTTGGCTTGCGCGTCCAGCAGCGAGAACGTGTTGAACGCCGCGACGACGTGGGTCAGCGCGGTGTTGGGCAGCCATCCGCCCCCGCCCGTGACCAGCAGCTTCGACTTGCCGCCGGCCAAGTCAAGTTCATAAGTGTTGTCGTCAGGACCGACGTAGGCCAATCGCGTGGGGGTGAACCAGGTCACCGCGCGGTCCCAGCCGCCGCCATACTTGCGGGCGTCGGCGACAATCACCCGGTCGCCCGTCCCGTCGGCATGGACCAGGTGCAGAATGCCTTTCTGGGTGGCCCCGCTCCCCTGGCTGTCTGCGTGCGGAAGGCTGAGGTAGGCGACCGTCTTGCCGTCGGGCGCGATGTGCGGGCACAACTGGTCGCGCTCGTTCGCGACGGGCGTAAGCTGCTTAAGGCCGCTGCCGTCCAGCTTGATCGTCCAGATGGACCAATGCCCGTCGCGGCGAGCCTCCCAGACGAGGAAGCCGTCGCCGAGCCGCGCGATCTGCCGGCGCCCCGCGGTCCAAGCGTCCGGCGCGTCGATATCGACGGGCTTTTCGGCCGCGCCCGGCGGCTCCGCTGCCGTCGCACCGGCGAACAAGAGCAGGGCCAACGCGATTGCCAGCAGGCGCAGACAGTTCTCCAACACACTTAGAGGCTCTAACAAAACGCCGGCCCCCTCATCCCCTGCCCCTCTCCCGCAAGGGGAGAGGGGAGTAATGTTCGAAACGCTTGGCATGGCGGGCGGGTTCCGGGAGTTCAAGTGGGCGGGAAGGTCAAGGAAGGAGGGGGCAGCCGAATGGGGCGAATTATAGCCCAAGGACCGGGCCGTCGCAACGGTAGCACACGAATCCCGTAGCTCCTTGACGGAGAACGACTGCGGAGTTATTAGTGGTGGACAGGAGGAAACAATATGACGTTGGATGTAACTCGCCGCTTGGTCTTCCTGCCGATTCTGCTGGCCGTCGCCGGGCCTGGCCCCGGCACCGCGGGGGCGCCGTCGACCGTGCCACCCGCGGAGACAGCGCGCGTGCAATCGCTGGACGGCACGTGGCAGCTCGTCTTGGATCCCAACAACGCGGGCAAGGGCCAGGCATGGTTCGCGCCCGGTGCACTGCCGGCGGCTGCCTGCCGCCCGATCCAGGTTCCGGGCAGCATTTTGGAAGTGGAGCCGGGCTACGAGGGCGTTTTCTGGTGCGGCCGCAGTTTCATTCCCGGGGTCGCCGATGCTCGCGACTTGCGTCACTACCTGCGTTTCGGCGCCGTGGCCTACGCCTGTGACGTGTGGCTCAACGGCACGCTGCTGGGCGGGCACGAAGGCGGCCAGTCCCCCTTCGAGTTCGACGTGACCAAGACCTTGCTCCCCGGCCGGCCCAACCATCTGACCCTGCGCATTGCGGGCCCTTTCGCGGCCGTGTACGGCGGCATCAACCAGCATGTGACGCTCGTCGCGCAACCGGTCGTCCGCATTCAGGACGTTTTTGCCCGGGCGGATCTGCAGACGGGCCGGATCCAGCTTCAGGTTACGCTTCAGAACAATAGCGGCGCGCCGGCCGCGGTCGGCCTCGCGGCATCCTACGGCGAGTACAAGCCGCGCAAGGACCTCGGCATCGTCACGACCAAGACCACCGTCGCGCCCGGCTCCGCCGTCACGACGTTGGAAATCGCCGTCGGGAAGCCGCATCGCTGGGACCTCGACGACCCGTTCCTGTACAGCCTCGGGCTCACGAGCGATTGGGCCGCCGCCGGCTCGCCCGCGGCCGGCCGCGACACCTATTCCCTCCGCACCGGTTTTCGCGACTTCCGTATCGTCGACGGCTGGTTCTGCCTCAACGGCAAGCGGATTTACCCCAAATCGGCGCACTCGAATTGGTACGATCCCATCGCCATCTACGGCACGCCGCGGACAATGGAGTACCTGGGCCGGGACTTTGCCCTCATGAAGAGCGCCGGCTTCAACATGTTTCGCTTTATCGTGTCCGCCGCCCTGCCGGAGCAACTCGATTTGGCCGACGAGCTCGGCTTTCTGATCTACAGCGAGCACGAAACTTCGTGGCCCGCGCTCTACAAGCCGGGCACGAAGTTCGGGGTTTCGCTGGACGACGTGGTCCGCCGCGACCGCAACCATCCGAGTCTCGTAATCTGGGGTCTCTTGAACGAAACGCCGCCCGGCGACACGTACAACGCCGCCAAGGCATGGCTGCCCGCGCTGCGCGCCATCGACGAAACGCGGTTGGTGCTGCTCAGCTCCGGCCGCTGGGATGCGGAACTGAAGACCGGCTCGGCCTCCAACCCGGGCTCGCGAAGCTGGGACGTGTGCCTGGGCGGCGAAGACCCGGCCAGGCCCTTGCCGGCCGGCGGCCTGCCGACCGAGATCGGGGCCTACCGGAGCGGCGTGGGCGATGCGCACGTCTACCACAGCTATCCCACGACATGGAGCTTCATCACGGCTTTTTCGGAGCTCGGCCGCACGACCCGGCCCGTCTTCCTCTCCGAAGCTGGGTTGGGCAGCTCCTATAACGCCCTGCGCGACCAGCGCAAAATGCAGCAGACCGGCGCGGCCAAGAACGCCTATGCCTGGCGATGGATCGCCCCGGCGGTGCAGGAGCTACCGCGGACCTGGGCCAAGTATCATCTGGAAATCCTCTACCCGTCGATCGAGGACATGCTGGTCGACAGCGAGTTGAACGCGGCCCGCCAGCGGGAGATCATGTTCAACATCGTTCGCAGCAACCCGCACGTCAACGGCTACAGCCTCACGAGCTGGGTGGACTGTTGGGGGCTGGCCGAAGGGGTGATCGACGGCTTTCGGGAGTTCAAGCCGGGCCACCTGGCCGTGCTGCGGGCAGGTTGGGCGAAACTGCGGTGGTGCCTTTTCGTCAACCCCATGCACGTCTATGCCGGCGCCCCCGTCCATCTCAAGGTTGCGCTGGCCAGCGAAGACGCGCTGCCGGCCGGCGCGTATCCCGCCACGCTGCGGATTACCGGCGGCGGGCGCATCCTATGGCAGAAGGCCGTGAGCGTCACGATTCCCGCCGGAAAGAACCCGCCGTTGGCCTATACGGTGCTGGACGAGGACGTCACCGTCGCCGGCCTTGCGGCGGGAACGTACGCGCTTTCCGCGGCGCTGGAGAACCGCGAGAATGCCGCGTCGCACGAGGTGTCGTTCTTCGTTTCAGAGAAAGCGCAACAGCCGCGGGAGATCGGCCCGATCAGCGTGCTGGGCGTGAGTCCGCCGGCCCGCGCGTTTCTCGCGGCCCACGGTGCAACGCTGCGCGAGTTTGCCGCCGAGCAGCAAGTCGATCGCGAAGTGATCCTGGTGGGCGATGCGGTCGCGGGGGGCGCCGCCGCGTGGCGCGCGCTCTACGCCCACGTCGCTCGCGGGGCCCACGCCGTCTTTCTTTCGCCCGCAGTTTTCTCGGCCGGCAAGACGCCCAACCGCTGGCTGGCCCTGAAGAGCAAGGGCGACCAGGTCGGCCGCCAGGACTGGCTCTACCACAAGGACATCGTCGCCAAGCCGCATTCCTTCACGGCCGGCCTGCAAACCAGGATCATGACGCCCGATTACTACGCGGAGGTCCTGGCCGGCACCAGCTTCTTCCGCAACGTGACTCCGCCCGATGATGCGGTAGCCGTCGCCATCCAGTGCACGATGGGCGACGGCGCCTTCGAGTGTTCCTCGGGCGTGGTGCTGGGCACCTACCAACACCATGCCGGCAAGTTCACGCTGAACAGCTTGAGCCTGCTGTCGCACCTGGGCCATCCTGCCGCCGATCGGCTGTTATTGAACCTGCTCACGCACGCCCGCTGGACGGCCGCGCCTGTCCATCCGCTTCCGGCCGGCTACGAGGAGGAACTCGGCGCGATGGGAATCGCCGATTAGGCCGGAATTGCCGGAGGATGTCCCCCGGCCCGGTATGCTGAAGCCTTTCAACCCGCGATGGGTTAGTGATGCCTGAATTGCCTGAAGTCGAACACATGCGGCGCGGAGTTGCCTGCCTGCTGGGCTGCACGATTTGCGACTTGCGAAGACCGCGCTCGCGATTGCAGGCGATCGAAATGACTCCCAGCCTCGGGTCGTTTCGCCGCCGCACCCTCGGCCGGAAGATCACGGCCATAGGGCGGGTGGGCAAGCGGATCGTGCTGGAGCTGGACACGGGCGACCGCATCGTCATCGAGCCGCGGATGTCGGGCTTGGTTAGCCCGGCCAATCCGCGGGACCGCGCGCACCTGCGGCTGGTTATCGAACTAGCCGGCCCGAAGAAGCAGTTGCTGTTTTGGGACCAACGCGGATTGGGCGTGGTGCGGCTGGTCTCGCCGCGGGAGTTCGAGACGCGTTACGGCGTCGATAAGATAGGGCCGGACGCTTTGGCTATTTCGGCCGGCACGTTGCGCGCGCGTCTCAGGGCCAGCCGTCGCGAAATCAAGGTCGCTCTGCTCGACCAGCGGGTGCTGGCCGGCATCGGAAACATCTACGCGTCGGAGATCCTGCACCGGGCCGGCATTCATCCGCGTACGCCTTGCGACCGGCTGCGGCCCGGGCAATGGACGAAACTGCACGCCGAGATGGGCAAGGTCTTGCACGAGGCGCTCCGCGATCAGGGCTCGACGCTGGCGGACAACGTCTACCACGCCCCCGGCGGCGGGCCGGGAAAGTACCGGCGCCGGGTCTATCAGCGTCACGGGCAGGCGTGTCTCGGTTGCGGCCGCACGCAGATCGTGCGAATCGTGCAGGCGCAGCGATCCACGTTTTTCTGCCCCGCGTGCCAGCCTGCCGCAGCGGGGAAGCACCATTCGCCGGGAGCATCGTGATGAAGTACTTGTGGCCGGCCGTCTTGTTGTTTTCCTGCGTTGTCTGGAATTGCAGCAGCAGGGCCGCCGAGATCATCCCGGCGGAGCGGTTGGCCGATTGGAGGCCGGGGGTCACGGTAGGCGTGCCCGGCGGCATCCCCACCAACCGCACCCAGCTCATTGACGTGACGAAGGCGCCGTACCATGCCGACAACAGCGGGGCGGCGGATGCACAGCCGGCGATTGCCAAGGCGATTGGCGACGCGAAGGACAACCAGGTGGTCTATCTTGCGGCCGGGACGTACCGGGTCAATAGCGGGATTGCGGTCCGCGGCGGCAAGAGCCGAATCACGATCCGTGGCGATGGTCCTGACAAGACGATCCTCATGGGGTACCAACCGGCCGGCAGCGTGATCGGAATCACGCCGGCAGACGGCGGCGACTGGTGGTATCCGGACCGGCTGAAGCTGGAGATCGCGGGCAGTCCGAAGAAGGGCGACACCGTGCTGGCGGTGGGGGACACGAAGGCCTTGGACGCCTACCCGCACGGGGGCATCGGCCAGATCTGCCAACTCTCGCTGAAGAACGATCTGAAACTGCCGGTGATCGCTCCGGCACACTGGGAATACATGCGCAGGCAGCTAGTGCGGATCGTGGCCAGGACGGCCGCCAGCGTGACGATCTCGCCGGGACTGCTGTTTGACCTGCCCGCCGGGTTGGCGCCCGTGCTGAGGCCCGCAGGACGCTGCTCGGAGCTGGTGGGGATCGAAGACCTGACCGTGGACGGGAGGAACTCGACGGCGCCACACGGGCTGATCGGCATCAACGCAAGCTATGGCTGCTGGGTGAAGAACGTGACGATGCGGAGGGCGGAGAGATACATTTTTGCCATGGACGGCGTCTTGCAGTGCGAAGTCGAGCATTGTTACATCGGCCGCCGCAAGAGTGCCGCCGGGCCTAATGGAGGCGGCCTGCTGATGGGCGTGTCTTCTTGCTGTCTGATCGAAGACAACATCGTGGCGGACACCTTCCCGGACATGGAAATCGACAGTTCCAGCGGCAACGTCTTCGCCTACAACTTCTGCGACGACAAAGCCGTCCAGGGCGACCTGCTCGGCTGCTCCATCAACAGCAATCACGGCGGACACGGCAGCTACAATCTTTATGAAGGCAACGTGGCCCCCAGGTTCCAGTGCGACGGCTACCACGGCAGCGCGTCGCACGACACGGTCTTCCGCAACTGGTTCCATGGAACGTCGACGTTGACGAACCAGTACTGGATCTGCGTGAACCTCAACCGCTTCACCCGTTGCTACAACGTCGTCGGCAACGTGCTCGGCCGCAAGGGCCACGCGTGGTTGTACGAGGTGGAAGACGTCGGATTCAGCTACGATAAGCACTACATTTACTCCCTGGGCTTTCCCAACATGGGCAACGGCTGGTCGAACGGGAAGACCGCCCAGCCCAGCCGGGGACGGTATTGGGCGGACTGGCAGAAGATGCTGGCGAGCGAGCCGGGGAAGGGCCCCGGGCCGGGCGGCTTCCAGGAGTTGGACCTGGACGTCAAGACAACGACGCTGCTGGCCGGAAACTACAACTATCGGGACAACGGCGTGCCCGCGCGCGAATCGCTCGGCGGCGCCACGCTTCCCAAGAGCCTGTATTTGAAGGAGAAGCCCGCCTGGTTTGGGGACCTGCGGTGGCCCGCCTTCGGCCCGGACACCGATTTCCAGAAGAACAAGATCCCCGCGCAGGTGCGATTTGAGGCGATGCCGAAGGCAGACGGTGCGCCCAGCCGAGAACGATGAGCAGACGCCGGCCGCAGTCTCGCCGAGCGACGGCAGGCAACCGAGCCGCGTCCTGCCACAAGGCAGGCAAGGTGCAGGGCCAGCGTATCCGGGACGATGGCGCTTGCGTTGCGGGAAGTTGCGGAGGTAGACGCACGGCGTGAACCAGATCGACAAACGCGGCGCGCGCTACGGCGTTCTCTGTGGGATTGCGGCCTACGGTTCCTGGGGCATCTTCCCCTTGTACTTCAAGACCGTCGCCGGCGTCTCGCCGGTGGAGGTGCTCGCACACCGGGCCGTCTGGTCTTTCGTCATGCTGGCCGTTCTCGCGGGGTTGCTGGGGCGGTGGCGGGAGTTATGGCGGGAGCTGCACAGCCGCAGGCTGCTCGCCATGCTCATGCTGAGCACGCTGTTCATCGCGGCCAACTGGCTGACGTTCATCTACGCGGTCACCAGCGGCCAGGTGCTGCAGGCCAGCCTGGGTTATTTCATCAATCCCCTGGTCAACGTGCTGCTCGGGATCCTGTTTCTGGGCGAGCGGCTGCGGCCGCGCCAGACGCTGAGCATCGGCCTGGCCCTGGCCGGCGTGCTGCTGCTCACCGCGCTGGTCGGCGAGCTTCCCTGGGTCGCCCTGGCGCTGGCCTTGACCTTCTCCTTATACGCGCTGATGCGCAAGCTCATGCCCGTGGATGGCTTTCTCAGCCTCACCGTGGAAACCCTGGTGATGGCCCCGCTGGGCTTGGCCTACCTGGGCTGCCTTGCGGCGGCGAGCGGTCGTGAGACCCTTGGGCTTGGGACCGTGGGGCTCCTGATGCTCAGCGGGCCGATAACGACGGTGCCGCTCTTGTTCTTCGGCGCGGCGGCCCGCCGCTTGCGACTTTCCACGATGGGCATCCTCCAGTACCTCTCGCCGACCCTGCAATTCCTGTTGGCGGTGGTGGCTTTCGGAGAGCCATTCTCCCGGGCCCAACTGTTGAGCTTCGCCTGCATCTGGGCAGCCGTGCTGATCTACGCCCTCGATTCTCTCAGTGCCGCACGGCCATTCCCAGCGGCGATCATCGAGCCGGACTGACCGCCGACCCGGTAAACTGCGCAAGCTTGACCGGTTCTACTGCTTCTGCTGGCCACCCGCGCTGGATTTGTCCGATAAGCGAAAGGACAAGGATTGCGGGGAGAATAGGGGATGGGCACGAAAATCGTTCAGTCGCTCTGGATTGGAAATCGGCTTTCGGTCATGGAGCAGCTTTCCATCCGTTCCTTCCTCGATCACGGCTACCAGTTCCATCTGTACACCTACCAAGCAGTTGAGAACGTTCCGCAAGGGACCACGGTGCTGCGCGGCGCAGAGATTCTGCCCGCCGACAACATATTCTGTTACCGAAAGGGATATGGCAAAGGAAGTTACGCGGCCTTTTCCAATTGCTTTCGGTACAAGCTGCTGCTGGAGTGCGGTGGTTGGTGGACGGACCTGGACAGCGTCTGCATGCGGTCGCTGGACTACGACGACGAGCATGTGTTGGGCAACGAGCGGGCGCCGGACGGCCTCTGCCGGCCCGCCGCCGGTCTGATCAAAGCGCCGCGCGGCAGCCGCCTGATCGAGTACTGCTGGGAGGCGTGCCAGCAGGTCGACGTTTCGCGGGTCGTTTGGGGCCAGATCGGCCCGCGGCTCATGGCGGAAGCGATTCGCGTGACGGGCGTCCCGGTGCGGATCCTCGACCCGCCGGCCTGGTACCCGATCGACTATTGGGACGTGTGGCAGCTCATTTCGGGGGCGGCTCTTCCGCCGGATTGCCAGGCGATCCACCTCTGGCAGTCGCGGTGGCGGCACGAGCGATTGGACCCCGATGCCGAGTATGCCCCTACGTGCATCTACGAGCAACTCAAGCAGCGATACGGGGCGGCCTCGCCGCGCGGCGCAAGCCGGGGGCCGGGTTGGCGGAGCCGCGCCCGGAACTGGTGGCGGCAGTGGAAACCCCCCCGGCGAAGGGCAGCCTAGCCATGCCGCTCCCGCAGATCGCCGTGCTGGTCTCGACCTTCCAAAGGCCGCAACACCTGCGGCGCGCGTTGGCCTCGATCGCTGCGCAGCGCGGGGTCGAGGGCAAGCTGGAGCTGGTGGTCACCGACGACGGCTCGCGCGACGAGACCCTGGACGTGGTCGATGAGTTTGCGCGCCGCGCGCCTTTCGTGGTGAAGTTCACCACGCACCCGCACGGCGGTTTCCGCCTCGCCCGCTGTCGCAACGAGGGGGTGTCGGTGTCCGAGGCGGGCTACCTGCTGTTCACCGACGGCGATTGCCTTTTGCCGCCGGATCATGTCGCCGCGCACTTGGAGTTCCGCCGCCGCGGCATCGCCGTCGCGGGGGACAGCTACCGCTTGGACCAGGCGACCTCCGAGCGAATCACGCAATCCGTCGCGCAAAGCGGCGCGTTCACCCGGTGGGTCGCGTGGGGCGAGCGGCTGCGTCTGGCGAAGAAGGCGCGCCGGGCCTGGATCGATTCGCTCGTGCGGCATCCGCTGCGCCCGCGACTGACCGGCAGCAACATCGCCGTCTGGCGCGAGGACTTCGAGCGGATCAACGGGTTCGACGAGAACTACGTGGGCTGGGGGCTGGAAGACCGCGATTTGCAGTTGCGGCTCAGCCAGCTCGGCGTGCGCTTTCGATCGATCCTGGGCCGCACCGCCGTTTACCATCTTTGGCATCCGCGGCACCCGACTTACGCCCACAACAACCTGGGCACGCCCAACTTGCGCTACTATTCCCGCGACAACGTAGCGACTCGCTGCCGGCAGGGGCTGCTGAAGATCGCCGCGGAGGTCCCCGGCTGCGACACCGCCGAAGAGGGCCAGGACTTGCCCGTCATCCTGCCGTTCCCCGCGCCTGCCGAGAGGGTCAGCCGAACTTACACCGCGGCCTACAGCCGTCGATGACCGCCAGGTCGCCGGCCATGTTGAGGGTGTGCGTGGCCAGCAAGCCCGGCGCCCACTGCGGCTCGATGGCCGCAACCTCGTGTTCCGAGTATTCTTCCGGCGTGAGCCGCACAATCTCGCGGACGGTGATCCGCCTCCCGTAAGTCCCCGTGCAGTCCTGGGCGGGCCGCAGCCAGCGCCCGTGCCAAAGAAACGGTTTTCCGGCGGGACGGGCGAAGCGGGCATCGGAGACGACCGGGTTACGGCGGTGCGGCGTCCACGGCCCGCGGGGATCCGTCGCGTGGAACAGGAACAGCTCGTCATAAGCCCGCGCGCCTTCCGCCGCCATGCAGGTGAACATCCATAGCCGGCCGTCGATCTCCAGCAGGGTCGAGTCCGTGGCATGCACGTTCTGAAACAGGGCGCCCTGGTGCTCCCAGCGGCACGGGAAATCCACCGCCCGCCACAATTCGATTGTGCGATTGGACGCCGACTCGGGCACCAGGAACCATTGTCCTTCCCAGGAGAAGACGCAGGGATACGACAGGTGGTACGGCTGCTCCAGGGCCACGCGAGGCTTGCCCCAGGTGCCGCCAGCAGGCATTTCACTGACCACGATCCTCCCCTTCTTGGCGGAGTGCAGGAATTCCTCGAAGAACAGATAGTAGGTCGTGCCGAGCTGGAGCGGGAACGGGTCGGCCCAATACCTGTCTTTCGGCGGCCGCAGATGGTGGAAGCGGCAGAACACGTTGTTGGGATCCTGCGGGTGCTCTCTGAGCCTCCAGGCAATGAACCACTGTTGGCGAAACAGCTTGCGCCTCAGGCTGGCGGCCAGCTCCGCAAGCCCGCGGCGGAAGACGCCCCCACCCAACGTAGCGTTGCCGGGCACCTCGCAAGACCTCGGGGCCTCGCTCGCCATAGGGCGTCCCTCTCAGGATGATTGTGGAGTGGCGGACGGGATAAAGTGTGCGCGATTGCCCCGCGGACAGCAAGATCCGCTGCCTGCGCCGGGAAAAATCAGGCTGGACCTGCTTCAACGCATCGTAAGCCACTGCTCTACGAGGCACGGCGAGGCAGCGGCGGCCGGCCGGGGGGAACTGGCGGAGCAGCCGATCACAAACTACAATGACGGCGACCTTTGCGACGTGGACGGGCATGACCGCGAACTATGGGAGCACGCGTCTATGAACCAGCCAAAACGCACGAGTCGTCGCCGCTTCCTGGCGGGGACCGCGGTTGCGGCCACGGCGGCGGCGTGGGCGGCGCCGGCCTTGGCCCAGAACAAGTCGCCCGGCGACAAGTTGAACGTCGGGGTGATCGGTGTGGCCGGGCGAGGCGAGGCACAGTTGGACGCCGCCGCGGCGGAGAACGTCGTCGCGCTGTGCGTCGTGGATGCCAAGTTGCTCGCCGCGGCCGCGCTCCGCTTCCCCAAGGCCAAGACCTTCGCCGATTTCCGCAAGATGCTCGATGCGGTACACGGGCAGATCGACGCGGTGACCGTGAGCACGCCCGACCACACCCATGCCCCGGCCGCCATGATGGCGATGCGGCTGGGGAAGCATTGCTACTGCGAGAAGCCCTTGGCGCACTCGGTCTGGGAGGCCCGCAACATGGCCCAGATCGCCCGGCAAAACAAGCTGGCCACGCAACTGGGCACGCAGATCCACGCCGAGGGCAACTATCGCCGGGTGGTGGAGTTGGTCGAGGCGGGGGCGATCGGCCGGATCGGCGAAGTCCACGTCTGGCTGGGAGCCAACCGGAACGGGCCGGCCACGCCGACGGACATGTCCCAGCCCGACGCCCCCAAAGACCGCCCGCCGCCGCCCGCCACGCTCGATTGGGACCTCTGGCTCGGTCCGGCGCCGTACCGGCCGTACCATTCGGCGTATGCGCCGTTTCACTGGCGGTACTGGTGGGCGTTCGGCAACGGCGCTTTGGGGGACTTCTTTTGTCACTACTGCGACCTGGCCTTCTGGGCCTTGAAGCTGCGTCACCCGACGACGGTCGAGGCGCAAGGGCCGGTCCATCCGGAGAGCACCGCGCGCTGGACCATTGCGCGGCTGGAATTCCCGGCGCGCGAGGCCCTGCCGCCGGTGGCGCTGACCTGGTATCACGGCGGCGGCTATCCGGCCTGGGCCAAGGAGAAGAACGTGCCCGCCTGGCCGAGCGCCGTGCTCTTTGTCGGCTCCGGGGGCATGCTGATCTGCGACTACGGGCGGCACGAGCTGCTGCCGCAGGCCAAGTTCGCCGGCTTCCGACACCCGCCACACAGTATTCCCGACTCCATCGGCCATCACCGCGAGTGGATCGTGGCCTGCAAGACCGGCAGCCCGACCACGTGCAACTTCGATTACGGCGGGGCGTTGACCGAAGCGGCGCTGCTGTGCAACGTGGCTTTGCGAACCGGAAAGAAGCTGCAATGGGATGCCGCCGCCCTGAAAGCCGGCAACTGCCCCGAGGCCGACCAGTACCTCCGCCGCGCTTATCGGCCGGGCTGGGCGTAGCCGGATCCGGTCCCCTCTCCTTCCGGGAGAGGGTTAGGGTGAGGGAGCGCCGCGGACAGCGATTCACCCTCACCCCCGGGCACCCTCTGGGTGCCTCTCCCAAAGGGAGAGGGGAGACTCTTCAGGTAGCCACTTCTTATTCGCCTTGCAGCCCCTGGTAGAACATCATCGCCGGCGAGCCGCCGAAGGAAATCCCCAGCCAGGCCGCCTCGTCGATCTCGGCCTGCGAGAAACCGGCGTCGCGGGCCTTCTGGATGTGTACCTTGGCACACGGCCCGCATCGCGCCAACACCGACAGGGCAATGGCGATCGCCCGCTTCGTCCGGGCGTCCAAGGCGCCGGGGGCGGCGGTGGACTTGAGAAACTCCATGAACTTGGGCTGGGCTTCGGCGCGGCCACCGGCGGGCGACCCGCCAGCGGGTGCCCCAGCCGGCTCCGCAGGGGCATGCTCAGGACAGCAACTCATATCCGTCTTCTCCTCGTGCGAAGGGTGTGGTGGGTGTAAGGGGTGCGCAGCGGATGGGCGGCGGCCGGCGTGGCGGACCAGCACGCGGCCGCTCCCCGGGCCGAGCACGTGCCCGATCGCGGCCGCTTCCTCGCAGCCGTCCTGGCGGAGGCGGGCCAGCAGGGTCTCGGCCGCCGGCTCCGCCACCGCGATCAACAGCCCGCCGGAGGTCTGCGGATCGAACAGGATGTCCAGACCCTCGGGCGGGACGCCTTCCTGGGGAAGCAGGTGGGCGGAGGAGGACTCGCGGTTCCGCTCGGCTGCGCCGGGCAGGATCCCCTCGGCCAGACATTCCAGGACGCCGGGCAGAAGCGGCAGGTCGTCCCAGGCGATTTCCACGTCCACCTGGCTGGCGGCGGCCATCGAGGCCAGATGCCCGGCCAGCCCAAAGCCCGTCACGTCGGTGGCGGCGTGGGCCGTGGCCTGGATCATCAACTCGGCGGCGCGCTGGTTGAGTTGGGCCATCCAGCGGGCGGCGGCCGCCAGCGACCCGCTCCGGGCCCGGCCGATCTGCGCGGCAAACGCCACCACGCCCGTGCCCAGCGGCTTGGTCAGGATCAGCCGGTCCCCCGGCCGGGCGGCGGCGTGGGTCAGAATCCGGTCGGGGTGGACCAGGCCGGTGACGGCGAAACCGGCCTTGATCTCGCGGTCCTTGATGCTGTGCCCGCCCAGCACCGCGACCCCCGCTTCGGCCATCGTGTCCAGGCCGCCGCGGAGGATGGCCTGCATGACCTGCGGCGGCAGCAGGTCGCTGGGGAAGCCCACGATCGACAGTGCCACGAGCGGCCGGGCCCCCATGGCATACACGTCGCTGAGTGAATTGGCGGCGGCGATTTGCCCGAACAGGTAGGGGTCGTCCACCGAAGGGGAGAAGACGTCGACGGTCTGCACCAGGGCGGTCTGCGCGTCGAGGCGGAACACGCCGGCGTCGTCGCCGGCGGGGGCCCCGACGAGGATCCGCGGGTCGTCGGAAAACGGCAGTCCGTCGAGGACCTGCCGCAGCGTGGCCTCGTCGATCTTCGACGCGCAGCCGGGGTTTTGCGCCCATTGCGTCAGCCGGACGGGCTCGCTGCGCTCCTCCGGCCGCTCGCCGGCGCAGGGGCAGAGGTCGTGCTGGCGGAAGGTGTCGCAGGGGCAGGATTGGGCCGGGTTGCAGATGCAGTGTCCCAACTGCATCGAGCGTCGCATGACCCGGGCCCGCTTGGCGGAGTCTTTCATTCGTCCGATTCCCGTTCCGGCGGATATTTATCCGCGGCTATTCTCATTCTCCATCCTTTATCCTTTATCCTTCGTTCCCATCCGCCGCCAGCAGGGCGGCCCCGAGGGCACCGGTCAGTTGCGGGTCCGGGGCCACGGCGACTTGGCAGCCCAGCGCGGCGGCCAGGGCGGCGTCCATGCCCGGCACCAACGCCACGCCGCCGGTGAACACGACCGGCGCGGTTACGTTCCGCCCGGCCATCGCCGCCACGCGGGCGGCGATCGCGGCCTGTACGCCGGCGACGATGTCGGCCGCCGCGGCCCCCGCGGCCAGCAGCCCCACGATCTCGGTCTCCGCAAACACCACGCACATGCTGCTGATCACCGCGGGGGCGGAGCTGCGGCGGGCCAGGTCGCCCAGCGATCCCAGCCGCACCGCAAGCCGCGCGGAAAGCACCTCCAGGAACCGGCCGGTCCCGGCCGCGCAGCGGTCGTTCATCACGAAGTCCCGCACGCCGCCGTCCGCCCCCAGCCGCAGCAGCTTGCTGTCTTGCCCGCCAATGTCGATGATCGTGGCGGCTGCCGGCACGCGGTGGCGGACGCCGCGGGCATGGCAGGTGATTTCGGTGATCGTCTCCTCCGCGACCGGCACCAGGCGGCGGCCGTAACCGGTGGCCACCGCCCGGCGGATATCCGCGCGGCCCAGCCCGCGCTCGTCCAGCAGCTTGTCGAGGAGCTGCTGGGCCAGGAGGTCCTGCTGGACGCCCTGGTCCCGGACGCCCGCGGCCAGCACCTCGCGGGTCTGGGGGTCCAGCAGCACGACCTTGATGGTCCTCGATCCGGCATCGATTCCGGCGCAAATCATCGTTGTCTCGCGTGATGCACGATCTCGACCAGGGCTTCCAGCCGCGTCCGCAGGCCCGGCTCGAGGGCGTCGGTGATCGGCGGCACTTCGATCTCCAGCACCGGCAGCCCCAACTCAGCGCGGACCGCCTGGGCGATTATCTGGCCTTCCAGGGCGCAATGGCTTGCCCCCGGGATCCGCGAGATGACGACTGCCTCCGCGGCGAAGCGGCGGGCGTCGCCCACGACGTACGCGGCGCGGTCGGTCGCCGAGCCGACCATCGGGTCCGCCAGGGCCGTGCGGGCCAGGGCCTCCAGCGGCGGCAGGTCCTCGGGGATGGGCAGCAACGCGTGGCAGAACAGGTACTCGCTGCCGCACAGCCAGCCGCCGGCGTCCTCCAGCAGGTTCATTACGCGGAGATCCGCCACGGGGTTGACCCAGTAGACGCGGGCGGGTACCGCCCGACCACCATGCGAGCACGCTCGGCGGTGCTCGACGGCGGGCAAGACACCCACGCCCTGGTCCACCCGGCGGCGGACTTCCGCGGCCAACTCCTCCAACACGCCGATCGTCTCCGCGCGGTCGGAACAAAAATGGATGGCCAGCATCTCGGCGATCAGCATTTCCAGGGCCCCCAGCGGGCAGCACTCGGCCGTGAAGGCAAGCCGCCGCAACTCCTCCAGCAGGCGGCGGACGCGGTTGGCCTCGGCAATGCCGGCGCGAAGTCGCTCGTCGCTGAGCGGCTCGCCGGCCATGGCCGCCAAGGCCTGCCGCACACGCTCCAACTCGTCTTGCACGAAGGCCACCTGGCTTTGCGGGGCGAGGAATCCGCCGGGCAGCGGCACGGCGGTCTCCCCGCCCTCGGGATGCCGCCGGTGCGGCACTTCCCACCACAGGATCGGAAAGCCCAAGCCGGCCAGCCGCTGGGCAATCGCCGAGAAGTCGTCGCAGACGGCGCCCACGCTGCAGGTCAACAAGTCCGGCAGGGGGAAGTGCGGCTCGCCGGCAAACGCCCCCAGCATCGCCCGCACCGGACAGAACGAATCGTCGATCCCCAAGCCGTCGGCGATTTCCAGCAGTTTCGTGTTCCGCTCCATGAGGCAGGGGAGCCACCAGGCGCCGTCGGGGTAGAAGGCAACGACGTTCTCCAGGGCGTAGGCCATGACCGGCACAGTGCCGAGGTCTTTCATCGTGCCCACGATCCGCTTGCCCGCCGCCCGGGCCTGATACAGCCGCTCGTCTTCGGTCAGGAGGAAGTTCCACAGCCGCAGCGCGGCGGGCGAGTCGTCCAGGCGGAGCCGTAGCAAGCGGGAGTCGCCGTCCGCGGCATGTCGCCCGAGCGGGCCGCCGTAGGCCGGTTCGCAGAGCCCGGCGGCGCGCAAGCGGGCATAGCGTGCGTCCCACTGCGGAAGCGTGATTTGCCGCGGGGTGTTCATGGGTGACCGTCAGGGAGCCCCGGGCGTCAGGTGAGCCCCGGGCGTCAGGTGAACCCCGGGCGTCAGGTGAGCCCCGGGCGTCAGGTGAACCCCGGGCGTCAAGTGAGCCCCGGGCGTCAAGTGAGCCCCGGGCGTCAGCCCGGGGATGGCGTGAATTCTTCGCAAAACGGTGGTCATTTCAACACCGATCCCTGGGCTGACGCCCGGGGCTCCACGGCCGCTTCCTCCCCGAGTGCCGGGCCCGGTTGCATCGCGGGGCTGTGGCGGAGGGTTTCCAGGAATGCCTCGATGCGTCCGAGCGTGCGGCCCGGCGGGCCTTGTTCGTCGTCGGCCACGTCGAGTTCCAGCACGGGCACGGGGCTCCAGGCGGCCAAGCGGCGCCATTCGGCGTGCCAAAGATCGCACCAGACGTAACGCCGCAGCAGCAGGCCGCGCACCCCCCGCGACGCGGTCCGCTCGGCCAACCACTCGTAGAGCCGGTCGTTGGGGCGGCGGAAGACGTCCGGAATGCCGAGGAAATAGGCGTCGGCGAGTTCTTCCAGCGGATGAGCGCGGACGGCTTCAGGCCGCAAGGGGGGCGGCAAGGTCCGCTCGCCGCTCTCGCTGGCATCCAAGACGATCCGGCCGCCGGACTGCTCCACGAGGTCCAGCAAGCCGTAGTCTTGTGGCGGCAGCGGCCCGCCCACCAGGGCCAGCGGTATGGGTGCCGGGGCGGAACCCCCCGATGCAATCGGGGGGCTTTCGATAGAATCAGCAAGAGCGGCCGCCGGCCGTTGGCCGCTGCGGTGCGCAAGGATCGCCTCGGCCCACCGCCGTGCCGGCCCGTGAAAAGCCGCGGGCCCGTCTCCGCGGAGCGCCGATCGGGCGCGGTCGTACTGGAGCATCACGGCGGCCAGGCGGCTGGCCCGCGGCGGCGCTCCCCCGAGTTCCACCAGGAACCGCCCGAGCCGCCGCAACTCGTCCTGGTAGTAGCGGCGGGCGGCGGGACTTTCCCACGTGGCCGGCACGTTCAGCAGGAACACTGGCCACGGTGCGCGAGTCTCCAGCACCGCCGCGGCGTGGCGGACCTGGTCGCAGGTGGTCGCCATGACCAGGGCCGAGCTGCGCAGGGCCGTGGCCGCCTCCAGCAGCCCTTCGGCGTAGGGGCACAAGCCGCGGCCGATCCCGGCCCCGGCCGTAGCGCCCAGCGGCACCCAAAGCGGCTGGAGGCCGTGGGAGGCGATCCATTCCGGCGGAACAAAGGGACTGCTGTAGCCGACGGTGATCATGCTCTCTGGCACGGCTGGCCCCCGCGGCGGGCGCGGACCGTCTCCATCAGGGCCTCGACGCGCAGGGCAATCCGCGCGGAATCCGTCGGCGAGTAGTCCGTCTCGATGCGGAGATAGGGCAGGCGCAACTCCTCCTCGGCCAGCCGCCGGATGCGGTAGCTCTCGACGTCGTAGGTCAGGCACGCCTGCCAGATCAGCTCCACGACGCACTCGGGGCGATAGGCCGCGGTCAAGCGGCGGAGCACGTCCAGCCGGCGGTCGTTGCGGGTCATCACCGGGCAGCCGATGTGGAAATACCTCTCGGCCACCGCGCGGAGCGGGTCCGCAGCCGCGGCGTCCACGTCCTCGAGGATCGGCTTCAACCCCGTGCAGCTCTCCATGCACACGACCAGCCCGCCGTGCTCCTCGATGATGTCCACCACCCGCTCCGCCCCGTGGACGGTGGGCACGCCGGTCAGCAGGACGCGGACGCGGGAGGCGAGCCGGCCGTTGCCGCCGGCCGCGCGGAGCGCCGCCAGGGCCCGCTCGTACTGCTCCAGATCCGCGGGAATGCCGGAGATGCTGCTCTTCAGGCCCAGCAGTTGCCGGCCGGTCAAGGGGGGACGGTCGGATTGCATCAGCGCAGCCAGCTCGCGGCGCAGCCGCCGCTCGCGATTCATCAGCCGCACGGCCTCGCGGAGCCGCTCACTGGTGACAGCGGTGCCGAAGCGGGCTTCCAACAAGTCCCGGAACTTCTCCAACTCGCGGACCCAGTGCGCAAACGCGTCCGGATCGTCCGGTTTCTGCGGCAGCTCGAGGACGACCATCGGCCGCGACTCCGCCATCAGCTCGTACATCTTCTTCTTGCCGTCGCAGGTGGTCTCGGCCACCACCAGGTCCGCCATCTCCAGAAAGGGATTGCTCCGCTGGAGATGGTAGCCGTAGGTGGACTTGATCAGCGGGCAAAGGTTGGCGGGCAGGTGCTCCTCGGCAGCCGGGATGGTGGCGGCCGATCCGCCGCAGAGGCACACTGGGACCCCGCCGGCCGCCAGGATCAACTCGCGCGGGGTGTACTCGCAGAGGATGCCGACCAGGGGGCGGCCGGCCGCCTTGGCCGCCGCCGCGTACTGGTAGCAGCGATCGAGCATCCCGGCGAACCATTGATAGGCGTCTTGGGCCGCGGCGGGCCCAGCGGGCGCCCCTGCGGGCGCTGCGGCGGGGCCCGCACAGCCCGCGGGCTTGCATGGGTTGCCGGCCTTCGGTTGGCCACCGTGATTGCCGCAGGCTGGTGTCATGTTCACGGCAGCTTCTTGGCCAGGAACCGCCCCTGCTGGATCTTCCCCGCCTTGGCCAACTCGCCGACGAACTGCATTTCGCCGCCGAGCGTCTCCATCAGCGCCGTGTCGAAACCGATGATCCGCAGCGCGTCGTAGGTGCACTGTTCGGAGAGCATCCGCAAGTAGAGGTCCACGCACGGCGCGAACCGCCCGGTGTCTTCGGCCAGCAGGACTTCGCAGCCTTCGTCGGCCAGCAGGGCCGCATAGTCCCGCTGGTTCAAGACGTTGGGGAATTTCATGAAGCGGAGGAACCGCTCGGCCTCGGGGCCGCTGAGCCCCGGAGAGCCCTCGATCCAGTCGGTGAAGGCGACGGTTCCGCCGGGGCGGACCAGCCGCGCGGCTTCGGCCACCAGGGCCGGCTTGTCCTCGACGTAGCACCAGGCATCTTCGCCCCACACGAAATCGGCGGCGCCGCCGGGCAGTCCGGTCCGCGTGGCGTCGGCCAGCACGAAAGCGATCCGCCCGGACAGCCCTTCGGCCTCGGTGCGCGAGCGTCCGCGCTCCAGCACGGTTGGGGTGGCGTCCACGCCGGTCATGCGGTCCACGTTGCGGAAGCGGACGAGGAAGCGCATGCCGGCGCCGGTGCAACAGCACAGGTCGACGCCCGACATGCCCGGCCCGAGGCCGGCCTTCTCGGCCAGCTCCATCGAGGAGCGGAAGCCGCCCAGGTGGATCTGCTGACCCATGACGAGTTCCCACAGGTCGCCTTCCGGCCCGCTGTAGACGGCCTGCACGTCGCTCAGGCCGATGCCGCTGGTATTCTTCATGGAGCCTCCGGATTGGGTAAGTAGGATGTTGTGGCCGGCCCAGCCTGAACCGTGTCCAGAATAGCCGGCCCAAGAAACGACGGGGTCCGCACGCTCACCTCCGCTGGGCGGTTTCCGGTGCGCGCACGGACTCCCCGCAGGACCGATGGCTGTGGACACCACAGCCGGGACTTACGTCCCTCAGCAGCGCCTCGTGGTCTTGGCATTGTAGATCGCGGCCATCTGCGCCCGCTGCTGTTCCATGGTGTCGTACCAGTTTCGCAGTTGCGCGATGTAGGTGTTCGCCTCCTCCTCGGTGTGGGCGCGGAAGAACACGTGCCACATGCGCTTCGTCTTGTCGCTGCCCGCCAGGATGAACTCCAACAACATGCTGGCGGTGGCGCTCGTGCCGCCCACGACATGGAAGCGGATGTCCGCGTTCTGGGTGGCCGGGAACAATTCGCCCGTGCCCACCACGAAGTAGTCGTCCAGCGACTTCTTGCCGGGCTTGGCGGGCTTGAAGGCTTCGAGCTGGCCCTCGATGGACTTGGCGCGGGCGTTCTTGGCGAGGCCCTCCGCGGCCTTCTCGTTCTTCACGCGGCCGACGCCCCGCCACTTGCGAAACGCGTCTTTCGGCTTATCGGTCATGAAGTCGGCCATCAGCTCGGCCGCCTTTTGCAGGCCCTCGCGGATCGGGTACTCGACCGTCGCCTTGTGGTCCTGGATGTCGATCGTGCCGAGCACGAAGTAATCGTTCACGTCGTCCTTCTTGCCGCCCCCGGCGAGCTTCAATTCCCCCAACTCCTTCTTGACCGACTGCAGCGTGTCGTTCCACTTGGGACCGTGGGTCCCCTCGGGGCGATAGTCGGGGCTGTTCGGATCGTTCTGGGAATCGGGTTTCGCGGGCTTGGCGGGTTTCTTGCCCACGACGGCCGGGACGGACTCGTCGGCGTCCGCCTTCACGCGCGGCGCGATCACCGGCTCGCTCTCGTCTTCCTTCGACGGCGCGCCGGCCTGCTCGTCGCCGACCACCAGCGGCGGCGGGTCATCGTCGGAAGCTCTCGGCCGCTTGGCCGCGTCGGCGCTCCACGCCACCCCGGCGGCAAACGCCGACAAGGTCCAGAACACCGTGAACCCAACAACAGATCGTCGGCCAACTCGCTCCATCGAATCCTCCTCTCGAGAAAGAGAATCGACGCTTCTTGGGCAGACACTTGCTCCCTACAGAAACAACACGCGCCATTGTAACCATTGCGCGGCGACAACTGCAAGCCCCCCCCCCAGCGAATTTTATTGTTATGGCCACGGGTGGACCCGCAGTTGCGGCCGGGCTCTGGCCCTGCCGCCCTGTCGACCAAAGGCATCCAGACCCCGGGCGCCCGCCGGTCGGGCATTTCGGCGGGGTACGATACCAATCAAACTGGTGGTTTGTGTGATTCCTGGGGGAAACTGGCCCTGGAGCCCCGGGCGTCTGAGCCCCGGGCGTCTGAGCCCCGGGCGTTTGAGCCCCGGGCGTTTGAGCCCCGGACGTTAGCCCGGGGATCGGTGTTCGGGTAACTGCGGTTTTGCAAAGAACTCAGCTCATCCCCGGGCTGACGCCCGGGGCTCACAAAATGCTCACAAGGCGCGCACCCTCCCAGGACCGTACAGGTTCATTTAGAATGGAGGCTTGCCGATTGTCGCTACCCGGGCCTTCCAGCCGTAGGAGTCCTATGTCCTCGATGCAAGACCTGCTGCGGCAGATTCCCTCCGTGGAGGGGATTCTTCAGGATGACCGGCTGGCGGAGGCCGCCCGCGGCGTTCCGCGGAAGATCGTCTTGGAGTGCGTGCGCGCGGCCGTCGAAGAGGCCCGGGCTGCCCTCGTGGCGGGATGCGCCCGGCTCCCCGCGGAAGCCGCCCTCCGCGATCAGATCCTGGCCGCGGCCCAACGGTCCATTCGGGCGATGGTGGGGCCGTATTATCACCGGGTGATCAACGCCACGGGCATCGTCCTGCACACGGCCCTGGGCCGCGCGGCACTGCCCGCCGCGGCCATCCGCCAGATCGCCGGCGAGCTGTGCGGATACTCGCTCCTACAGGCCGACCCGGCCACCGGCCGCCGGGCGAAGCGCGACGCGCGGATCCAATGGCTCTTCCAGCAGCTTACCGGCGCCGAGGCGGCCACGGTCGTCAACAACAACGCGGCGGCCACCTGGATCGCCCTGAGCACGGTCGCCGCCGGCCGGGAGGTGATCGTCTCCCGCGGGCAGCTCGTGGAGATCGGCGGTTCGTTCCGCCTGCCGGACGTCATGGCGGCCAGCGGGGCCAGGCTGGTCGAGGTCGGCACTACCAACAAGACCCACGCCCGCGACTACCACCAGGCAGTTACTAGCCAGACGGCGGCCATCCTCCGCGTCCACCCCAGCAATTACAAGATTACCGGCTTCACGTCCGAAGTGCCGCTGGAGGAGCTGGCTGGCATCGCCCACGAGCACTCGCTGGTGCTGATCGACGACGTGGGGGCCGGCGCCCTGGTGGACCTGGAGCCGCTGGGGCTGGACGCGGGGCCCACCTTGGCCGGCTCGATCCGCGGCGGGGCCGACCTGGTGCTCTCCAGCACGGACAAGCTGATCGGCGGCCCGCAAGGCGGCGTGATTCTCGGCAAGGCCCCGCTGGTCGAGGCCGTCCGCAAGAATCCCATGGCCCGCATCGTCCGCGTGGGCAAGCTCACCTTGGCCGCCCTGGAGGCCACGCTGCTTGTGTTTTTCGACCGGGAGCGGGCGCTAGCCGAGGTGCCGACCCTGCGGATGGTCTGCCGGCCGCTGGAGGACATTGCGGCGGCAGCCCGGCGGATTGCTGAGGCGATCCGCCGAGCCGTGCCCGCCGCGGCGGTGGCGGTGGTGGATGGGGTTTCGCAGATGGGAGGCGGCTCGCTGCCCGGCCAGGACCTGCCCACGCGGCTGGTGGCGGTCGGGTCGGCCGGGGTCGGCCCGGACGAGTTGGCCCAGCGGCTCCGCGGCGGCAGCCCGAGCGTCTTCGCCCGCATCTCCGCCGACCGGGTCCTGCTTGACCCGCGGACCGTGTTGGACGGCGAGGAGGAGCCGCTGGCCGCAGCGGTGGTCGCGGCGTTGGACGTTTAGCGGGCGGGCTTGGTAAACGAGTCCCCTCTGCCAGAGGGAGAGGGGAGCCGTTATGGACCAAATCAATATCACCATCGGCACGGCGGGGCACGTGGACCACGGCAAGACCGCGCTGGTAAGGTGCTTCACCGGCTGCGAGACCGACCGCCTGAAGGAAGAACAAGAGCGGGGCATGTCCATCGAGCTGGGCTTCGCCCCCTGTACGGTCGCCGGACTGCAACTGGGCATCGTCGACGTGCCCGGCCACGAGGACTTCGTCAAGACCATGGTCGCCGGGGCGGGCGGCATGGACGGCGTGATCCTGGTGGTGGCCGCCGACGACGGCGTGATGCCCCAGACCCGCGAGCACCTCGACATCCTCACGCTGTTGGGCATCCGCCACGGCCTGGTGGCCTTGACGAAGATCGACCGCGTGGACGCTGAGCACCGCGAGATCGCCCGGCTGGACGTGGCCGACTTCGTCCGCGGCACGTTCCTGGAGGGGGCGCCGATCGTGCCCCTGTCGAACACGAGCGGCGAGGGTTTTGAGCAGTTCTACGAGGCCCTGGCCGCCCTGGTCGGCTCGATCCGGCCGAAAGCGGCCGACGGCGTGTTCCGCCTGCCGGTCGAGCGTGCGTTTTCCGTGCCGGGCTACGGGACCGTGGTGGCCGGCATTCCCTTGGCCGGCTCCGCCCGCACCGGCGACGAAGTCGTGCTCCTGCCCGGCGGGGCCACCGGCCGCATCCGCCGCATCGAGGTCTACGGCCACACCAGCGACACGGTGCTGGCCGGCCAGTGCGCGGCCATCAACCTGGGCCACTGGGACCACCATGCCATCCACCGCGGCAATACCGTGGCCACGCCGGGCTATTTCGCTCCGCACGAATGGTATGCGGCCAGCCTGCGGCTTCTGCCGCGGACCCGGCTGGCCCTGAAGAACGGCAGCGAAGTCCGCTTCCACACCGGCACCTCGGAGGTGACCGCTGTCGTCTACGCCGTCCAGGGCAGCCGCATGGAAGGGGGCAACGATTACCTGGTGCAACTCCGTACCGCGGAGCCGGTGGTGGCCGGCCCCGGCGACCGCTTCGTCGTCCGCCGCCTCTCGCCGGTCGAGACCATCGGCGGCGGGATGATCCTGGAAACCACCGCCGGGCGGCTGAAACGCAACCGCCCCCAGGTAATCGACGACCTGCGGGAGCGGGCCCAGGCCGTGCCGGACGACCGCCGCTTCGTCGAATACTGTCTGCGGAAGGCCCCCGCGCGGGCCGCCGGGCCGGCGGAGCTGGCCGCCCGCGCCAAGCTCCCGCAAGACCGCCTCGGGGCGATCCTCACCGAGCTGGTGGGCCAACAGAAGGCCATGCTCCTCGGCCCGGGGCTTTACATGCACCACGACACGGCCCAGGAGTGTGCGGCGGCGATGCTCCAGGCGATCGAGGAGTTCCACCGCCGCTTTCCCGAAAGCCCGGGCATCCAGCCGGACGAGCTGCGGCAGTCCTGCGGGTTGGAGAAGTCCGTACTGGAGGGCCTGGTGGCGATGTTGGCCGGCCAGGGGCGGCTGGCCCAGCGGAGCGGCCGGCTGGCCTCGCCGCGGCACCAGGCCACTTTCTCAGACGAAGACAGCCGGCGGCTGGAGAAGATCGAGGGGCTTTTTCGCCAGGCCGCGTTCAGCCCGCCCAGCCCGGAAGAGATCGCCGCCCAAACCGGCGAGCCCGCGGCGGCCGTCCGCAAGGCGGTGGGCATTCTCCGCGAGCACGGCCGGCTGGTGCAGGTGGAAGACTTGTGGTTTCACCGGGAGGCGGTCGACCGGGCCCGCCAGCTCCTGCTGGAGCACTTTCGCCGCGAGGGCCGGCTGGAGAGCGTCGATTTCAAGTATCTGCTTAATACGACGCGGAAGTTCGCTTTGCCGCTCTTGGACTATTTCGATCGCATCGGCGTGACCCGCCGCAGCGGCAACACGCGGTTCCTGGGCACGGCGAAGGAATAGGGCCTTGTATCCGGCACGTCGCGAGCAGGACTCTAGGCGGGGAAAAAGTGGCAGCCACCAGAGGTAGAATTACGGAAAGGCGACGCCGCTTCGAGGAGTGATTCAAGATGCAGGATAATCCACACGGGTCGCCTGGAGAGGCACAGAAAGAAGACGCAGGGCCCAGGGGCGCCGGCGGTGAAACCCCGCACCACCCTGGCATCCGAGGAAGTATTGCGGGCGCATGTGCGTTGCTAGTATGTGCGTTGCTAGTTTGGGACGTTGTGCTCACCGGAAGCTTCCTGACGTCATATCTTGCCTGCCCGATCTGGTTTCTCGTCAGCGTCGTCAAGAGCGCGATACAGCGTCCGGGGTGGAGACTCGCTCTTCTCAGGATTGCGGTTCCTGCGCTGACGCTGGGGCTCGTCCTCGGCAATAACGCCCTGCAATGGAAGATCGCGGAGGCAAACGCCGAGCGGATCATCGAGGCTTGCGAGGAATTCCGCGTCGCCACCGGGAATTATCCGAGGAAACTTCAGGACCTCGTGCCTGGGTACTTGAAGTCTGTCCCACGGGCGAAGTATTGCCTGATTTATGGCGAGTTCATGTACTGGAACGAGGAGCAAATCCCCGCCATGCTCGTGTGGTGTAAGATTCTGCCGTTCGGCAGCAGGATCTATACCTTTGCAGACCGACGATGGGGTTACCTCGATTAGCCAGCGTGGAATAATGACACTTATGGATGCCACAATCGCGGAAAATGAAGGACCGGATTTCCCGCCGCTCGACAAGGACGGCACTTGTGAAGGGTTGCCGTTCCTTCGCGCTTCAATTGCGCGGGACATCATCCGCGAGCGAAGGGAACTTGGCCTGACCCAGGTTCAATTGGCCAAACTGGCGGGAATTCGCCAGGAGACCCTTTCTTGGTAGGTCCCGCTTGCCGAGCGGGACTTTGCGCGCCGATAATGTCCGTTTGCCGTTCGAGTCCCTTCCGGCAGAAGGGACCTACTGCACACGGAGTGTGCCGGATACGCTCGTTCCAGCCCAGTTCCTGAGAGGACAATCCCATGTTCAACGCTGACGACGTATTGCACGCCAAGCAGGAGCGTATCGAGCAGTTGCACCGCTGCCGGGCGGGACGGACGGCCCTGCTGGTGATCGACATGCAGCGCGGCTTCCTGGAGGCGGGGGCCGCCTTGGAAGTGCCGCAAGGACGAGCGATCGTGCCGAACATCCGGCGTTTGATCGAGGTCTGCCGCCACCCGCGACCATCTTCGATGGTGCCCGGTACCCGGGCGATTCCCGTGGTACACACGCGGTTCGTCTACGCCACCGCGATCCCTTGCCTGCGCGGCGATCCCTTCGGCCCGGAACACCTGCCCGCAGGTCCCGGCTCCGCGGTCGGCTTCGGGCGGCCCTCCAGCAACTGCCTGGTCGGCGAGGATGCTCCGCAGGGGGCGAACTCGGGCGAGACCGTCACCGAGTTGGCGCCGAGGCCCGGGGAGCTGGTGGTTGCCGGTCACACCTACGATAAGTTCTACGGCACGCCGCTGGATCTGGCCCTCCGCAGCCAGGACATCCGTTACCTGCTGGTCACCGGCGTGACCACCGACATCTGCGTGAACAGCACGGTGCTGGCCGCCGCCGCCCGCGACTACCGGGTGACGGTGGTCACGGACGGCGTGGCGACATTGTGGCCCGAGATCCAGCAGGCCTGCTTCGACATTTGGCGGCGAAAGTTTGCCCGGCTGAGAACGGCGGCCGAAATGGAGGAAGAGCTGAACAGCCTCCACTGAGGGCGTGTCTTGAAACCCTCTCCTCTGCCCCTGGGAGACCGTAGGGTGGGTCGAGGCCGCAAGCCGCTGGTGGGACTTTGCCAACCGCGAAACTCTAACTAGCGGGACTGAATGTGGCACCTGCGGCCGAAGACCCACCACCGTTGCGGTTTGCTTGTCCCACCCTACAAGTTGGTGAGCCTACTTCTTCATCCCCGTCTTGTTCCAATAGATTACCAGGTTGTGGGTGTTGCGACCGGAAGCGACGATGTCGGGCCGGCCGTCGCCGTCAAGGTCTGCCACCTTCAAGTCCTCGCAGGCCATCGTGTTGTCGTCGATCACGTGAGATTTCCACGGTGAGGCGGGAGAATCGGGCGGCACGTAGAGCCTGATCCCGACCTTCTTCTTGGCGTTCGGGTTTCGCCAGCCGACGACGATCTGGTCGCAACCGAGCCCCAGGAGATCGGCGCAAGCCAGGCCGTGTCCTTCGTGCAGGTCGTCGGCGAGCACGCTCCGCTGCCAGGATCCGTCTGGGCCGGACGGCGTATAGACGACCAGCATGTTGCCATGCCAGGGTTCCACTGCCGCCAGGAAACGGCCCGCACTGCACTTGCCCATGCGGACCTCGCTGGCAGCCCCCTTGCTGCCCGAGGTGATTGCCTGTTTCGACCAGGCGTCGCCGCGGCGGCGGAGCAGGGCGATGCCCTCCAGCCCGCCCAGCAGGATGTCTTCGCCGCCGCCTTCCCAGTGCACCAGGTCGAAGTTATGGGTGACGTGCATGGAATCGTCGATCAGGTGGGTGGTCCACTGCCCGTGGGGGTCGGCGGGCACGTCGTAGGCCAGGATGCGCGCGCCGGCGCCCTGGCCGTTCTTATTACCCCGGCCGTGCAGCGGCGCCACGACAAGCTGGTACTTCCCATCCGCCGCCTTGATCCAAGCCATGCGATGCACCGTGGGCTCGTGGTCGAGCTTGACGGGCTCCCAGCGCGCGGCGGGGTCTTTGGGACGGAGCAGATAATATACGGCCCCGCTGCGGCTGAGGTCGCTGGTCTCCGCGGGATTCCAGTTGGCGCCCACAGCCACTGCGACGCGGCCGTCGCCGTGGATATCGCGGGCGGTGATGCACACGTCGTCTTGCGGCGTCAAATCGGCCGCCATCACGAACTTCTTCCAGTCGCCGTTGCGATACCAGACGATTTGCCGCTTGTCGGCCAGCAGGATGTCCGGCTTGCCGTCGCCGTCTACGTCGCCAATCGCCACGCCATAGCCGATCGCCACCGTGCTGTCGATCGTCTGGGCCTCGAACTTGGGCAGCGGGGGC
>Ga0326728_10007280_pt1 | contig 28692 bp, 21 predicted proteins | sample MB3enrmetagenome_FD_207602 | JGI IMG/M metagenome (GOLD analysis project Ga0326728, IMG submission 207602) | Lab enriched peat soil microbial communities from McLean, Ithaca, NY, United States - MB31MN | ecosystem: Environmental > Terrestrial > Soil > Wetlands > Peat | place: USA: New York... | reverse complement strand
ACGTTTTCGATGTTTTCCATCGCTGCCTGGACGCATTGGCGGAAAACCAAAAGCGCGACCCGTACAGACTGTTGTTCGACTCGTCCTGATTTCGGCTCAAAATCCGCCGTCACTGAGGCATTACTTCGCCCTTCATTTTTTGCTTGCCATCCAGGGCGGGGGCGCTTACGTTGACGGCAAGCGAGGCGCGGTTAGCTCAGTGGTAGAGCATCACCTTGACACGGTGGGGGTCACAGGTTCAATCCCTGTATCGCGCACCATCTCACAAAGGAGAAGTTTTGACAATTTGGAATAAACAGTTAAATTTTAAGGAGAAACTATGCCAACGAGATTGTTGTCCACGCCGCGCCGGAAGACGGCCGGGTTCACATTGATTGAACTGCTGACCGTCATCGCCATCATCGCCATATTGGCCGCCTTGCTGGTGCCTGCCATCGGCAGGGCCAAACTGAACGCCCAACGGAAAGTCTGCCAAACCGAAGAGGTGGGTTTGGTCAGCGCCATCGCGGCCTATTACGCCGAGTACAGCCGCCTGCCGACCTCGACCAACGCCGTGAATGCGGCTGCTTCAGGCCCCGGCGGAACCAATGATTTTACTTTCGGCACGTCCTACAACACCATCGGCAAGCAATTCCTAAAAATGCCGCCCATTCTGGGCCCGGGCGGGACACCTATCCCGATAATCAATACGTATGAATCAACGTACCAGAACAACAATTCGGAACTAATCGCAATTCTGCGCGATGATACCTTCCCCCCTGAGTATGCGACCAATGCCAACGGGATTCAGGCGCACATTTATAATCCCCACCAGATACCCTTTTATCAACCAAAGATTATCGCCGCCGGCACCGTCCCCCCCTTTACGGGACCGTGGACGCCCGGACTGGGGTCGGACGACGTTTTACGCGACCCCTGGGGCCTGCCCTATATGGTGACCGTTGACCTGAGCATGGACAATCGCGTTTTCGACCCGTTCCTGAATATGATGTATCAAGCTCAATATGGCGCCAAAACCACTCTTTTCACTCCTGGCTCCGCCGTGGTCTGGTCCCTTGGCCCGTTCCAGAAAATGGACTTGACCAAGTCCATGAAGGACCCGGCCAACAGGTACGCGGTCATCAGTTCCCAGCAATGAGCCGCGCATGACCGGGGCGTTGCGGGCCGGCGCGGGGATGGGCCCGGATGATTTTTCATTGTTGCGCTCCGGCGGCTTTTCGTGTTCCTTTGCCGGGCGAACATGGCCGTTAAACTGTCAACTTTGTCCATTTGCCTGGGTCTTCTCTTAGCCGCGCGCGGTTTGTTCGGGCTGCTCAACCCCGCCCGCTTCGCCGCCGCCGCGCGGAAATTCCCGCGCTCCCTTCCCATCGGCTACATGCTGACGCTGGCGGGGACGGCGTGGTTTGTGTGGAACGTCAGCCATGAACCGCTGGCGGATTTTGAGCGGCTCAAGCCCTTTCTTTTCACCCTCTTTATTGGCGTGGGGCTGGGGACTTGTTTTTTTGTGCAGGATTTTCTGGCGGTGCGCGGGTTGTCCGTTTTGTTCCTGCTGCTGGCCAAGCTGATGCTGGACGCGCAACGATGGGCCGAATCGGAATGGCGCCTGGTCATCGCGGTTTGGGCATACCTGCTCGTGCTGGCGGGGATGTGGTTCACCATCTCGCCCTGGCGTCTGCGCGACCTGCTCCAATGGGGCACGGCCAATGAGACCCGCATCCGTGTCGCCAGCGGCCTCCGGCTGGCCTTCGGGCTTTTTGTGGCCGCGCTGGGCTTCACCGTGTTTTGACGCCGGAACTATTTGTCCCTGAGGGTGATTTCCCCCTTCCAATCCGGCGGCAGTTCCGCGAGGCGCAATTCCTGGATTTGTTCGAGGTAAAACCCGGAGGGGCCGTCGTTGGGGCTGATTTCCAGCACGCGGCGGAAGGCCTCCTCCGCGCCGGCGAATTGCCGCTTGCTGAATTTGTCCAGCGCGGCGGCGAAGCGCTCGCGCAACGGGCGCGACTCGGCCTCCTTGTCCGGGAAGGCGGTCAATTCATAAACCGCGACGGCCTTCTCGAATCCTTTGAGCCGGAACAACCCCAGATAGCGCGTGACCACGCGCGCACTGACATCCTTCTGCGTGTCGCCCGTGATAAGGACGCGCGTGCCCAGGTACTTGTTCAGCCCTTCCATGCGGGAGGCGAGGTTGATGTTCTCGCCGATGGCCGTATAGTCCACGCGCTTGTTGCTGCCGAAGTTGCCCACGTTGGCCACGCCGGTATGCAGGCCGATGCGCGTCACCAGTTCGCGCCCGTTGACCCGCTGGGCATTGAGCGCGCGGAAGCGCAGGGCGGCCTCGCAGGCGCGATAAGCGTGGTCGCCCTGGAGGTCCGGCGCGTTCCAAAAGGCGAAAATGGCGTCGCCGATGTACTTGACCACCGTGCCGTCGGTGGCGTGGATGCAATTGTGGACGGCGCTCTGGAAGTACTCGTTCATCAGCCGGGCCAGGTCGTCGGAATCCATGCCCTCGGAGATGCTGGTGAAGCCGGCAATGTCGCTGAAAAGGATGGTCAACAATTGTTTTTCCGCGCCCGGTTTCATGAGTTTGGGGTTGGCGGTGAACTTCTTGACCAGCTTGGGGGACAGATAGAGCGCCAGGGATTGCTCGACCAGCTTCTTCTCGACATGGAGGCGGACCGAATTGTAAGTGACGGCCCAGACGATGGCGACCGGGATTTGCACCGCCACCACGATGAGCCAGGGGAACCAATAATAATACCAGCGGAAGGCGTAATAATCGGCGAAGGCAATAGGCAGGGTGGAGAGCAATCCAATAACCACCGCCGAGACGGGACGGCACAACACCAAGCCTCCGCCGAAAAGAATGCCGAGAGCGACGATCAAGATACGATTGCCCCACCACGGCAACTCTCGCAAGAAATCACCCCGAATCAGGTTGAGGAACGCCGTCGCATGTATGGCGGCGCCGCACATCCACCTGTTTTCGGGCACGTAGGACATCGGTGTGGAGTACTCGTCCTTGCGCTCGGTCGCCAGGTGCGTTTGGATTTTCGCGCCCACAAAGACGACTTTATTGCTGAAATATCCGGGCGGCACGTCGGGGTCGTGCTCCGCGATGGCCTTGTAGAGACTGACGGACGGCAGCCTCAAATCCGGCGCGTAGAAATTAACCCAAAAAGGGTGGGTCTTCAAACGGTTGCTTTCGCTAAGGGAAGGCTTGATCAGCAGGGCCGCGGCCCACGCTTCACTGTTGGTCGCCTCGCCCCCTCCGGCAATGGTTGGCATGTACCTCCGCAGATAGGCGCCCTCATCGGGAAACAAGGTGGACGTGCCGAGATCCGAGGCGCTTTCATTGAACATTCGCAAGGGGAGGGTATAGGTCTTTCCGGCCGCCTTGCTGCCGCCGTAGTATTTGATGACCCAATCGCAGGCGAGGATGACATTTCCAAAACCGCGCATCGCCTCCGCAAATTGCTGGTCGCTGGCGGCGTCCCGCGCATCGCTGAAAACAATATCGAACACCGCCGCCGTCGCGCGCTCCGCCGTCAAGCGTTTGAGCAAGCGGGTGAAATAGGCCCGATTCCACGCCTCGGTGTACTTTTGATGAAGCTGCTCGTAGGACGAGTCGTCCAGATAGACCAGGACCACTTCTTGCGGCGTAATGTCCGGCCGGAACTGGAACGGCAAATCGTAACTTCTAAACCTCAGTCCGTCACCCAACGAAGTTTCCAGCAACGCCAGCCCCAACCCGGCGGACAGAGCGATGCCCCCGAAAATGCCGGGGGCCTTGGCCCAGAGGCCGCGGCCCATCGCGGCCAAACGGGAACCCAATGTTTTGCTTTCCTCAGACACGGCGGGCCTAAGTTTAACCCCGCGGCTCCATTTTAGAAATTAAATTTGAAGCTGGCCATGAACGTCCGCGTGTGGGCTTGCTCCAAAAAATACGTCACCGGGTCAATATGATAATCCTGGTTGGCGAGGTTGACCACGCCCACCGACACCTCGGCGTGCCGGCGCGGGAACCGGTAGCCGGCGTAGAGGTTCAACTGCCAGAAGCCGTCGTTCCCCTCCCCCGGCAGCGCGTTGAACTGGTCCCACCAGTTGGCCTGCAACTGGCTGAAAAAACCGCACGGCACGGCAAAGTTGCCGAACAGGCTCAGTCCGTTGAGCGTCGAGTTCTCATGCAGGTTGTAAAGCGAAGCGTTGGCCGTCCCCGCCGGCAGCCCCGCGCGCGTCGTCAGGTCCACCGACGTCAGGCTGTAGCGCGCCCCAACGGAAAGCTCCTTGCCGATCAATTGACTGACGCTGGCAAAAGCATCCTTCTCCTGAAAATACTGCGTTTGGGGCAGGTCGGAGGCCACGGTCGGCCCCAAATTGTTGGTGCCCTGCGCCCAGGCGCCGATCAACTGGTTCCCCCTTGAAGTCAGCAACTGCGCCTCGGCATCCACGTAGGTTCCGGTGGGAAACTTGTGATCAACGCCCAGGCCCCACGTCTCAAACTGCATCGCCGGCGGCGTGCCAAATCCGGCCGATTCGGGGATGAGGCTGCGAAAGGCCTGATTGAACCCGGCCACTTCGCTCGGTTCGATCAAGGTGCTGCTGTCGTTGAGCAGACCGCTCATCGAGCGGGTGTAAGCCGCCCGCAGGCGCGTGCCCTCCGCCAGCGTCCAATCCAACCCAACTTTCGGCGAAAGCCGCCCCCGTTCGCTTTCCTGGCTGGAGAGCGGAGGATCGTTGATGTCGAGGGGAAACCGCTCCCAATCATAAGTGCCGCCGGCCGTCAGGCGCAGGGCATGGCCGAGCCGGAGTTGATAATACCCGTAGATGCTGACGCGCTCGAATTCAGCCCTCACCGAGGAAAGCCCAGGCAGGGTAATGGCCGACGGCGGCAGCGGGAAGAACTCGAAGTAACTGACGGCGCTATCGGCCAACTGCAGGTTCTCGTTCTGATAACGGCCGCCGATGATGACGCGCTGCCGGTCGCTTTCAAAGATATGTTGCGCTTCAATGGAATTAAGCTCCAAGGTGCGCGACAAGGCGCTGGAAACGGCGGGGTAGCCGAGGAAGGGGTAGAGCGTCAATCGCGCTCCGTTGGTGATCAAATCCGGGGTGATGGAATTGCCGTCGTCGGCGATGAAATGGTCTTGCAGACTGCGAAAGAGGACCAGCGTGTGATTGCCCGTGCCCCAATCCCGGTGATAGCCGGCCAGAATGTTCGGGTCCTGCACCTCCGATTCGCGCAAGGTCGGATCGTAGCCCGAATTGGTCAGGCTCCCCGGCGTGTTGTAATTGTCATGCTCAAACACGTCCCCCGCTTCCAGTTCCGTCCGCTCCACCTCAAAAAAGGCCGTGTCCTTGGGGGTGAACTGGTATTTGATCTTGGCGGAAAAATCCGAGTCGCTGATGTCATTGTTGGGCCGCCATCCAGGGTCGGTGTAATAATACGCATCCAGCGCGTAGGCCAGGTTGCCCCCCGTGCCGAATTGCGAGGCGTTTTCCATCCACGCGCCGCGGCTGAAGTACGACGTTTGCGAACTGATCCCCGCGCGGTCGGATTCAAACAGTTTCGAGTACTCCTGCTGCGAGATGTTCTGCGAGAGCGCCCCCGCGCCGACGGGGGCCAGCAGGTTGGCCACCAGCAATTCATCCTCCCACGGCGTCTGATAGCGCAAATTTTCCTTCTGCGGGTCTTGCAGCGCGTCGTAGCTTTCCGACAGGAACAGATGGGCGGAATAATTGGCGTAATCGCCCTCCACCGCCCGCGTCGCCTCGCGCACGGCCACGTCGCTCAGGCCGGCGTCCTCATAAATAAGCGCCAGGTTCGCGCTGCGCACCGCCGCGTCCTGGTCCAGCAGGAACTTGGAGCGGAAGAGCGCCCGGTTGTCGTTCAAGGCCGCGGAATGCTCCAGATCGTCAATGGCCTGGTTGATGGAGTTGGCCTGGTCGTCGAGCAAGGCGGCGTAGAGCCAGGCCGTCGGATCGTTGGGGTCCAGACTCATGGCCCGTTCCAGTTCCCGCGTCGCCAGGCGGCTGTTCCAAGTGTAGCGGAAAGGCTGGTCCATGCTCCAGGCCTTGCCCAGATAGCTGCGCAAAAAGGCCCGGTTCGGCTCCAGCGCCGCGGCCGTCTCCAAATCCTTTCGTCCGTTGTTGACATCGTTGTTCCGAATGCGCGCCAGGCCGCGGCCCAGCCAGCCGTTGGCCAGCGAACCATCGGCGGCAATGGCCTGGTCAAAGTATTTGGCCGCCTCGGCGATCTTGTTCTGGGCGCTCAAGGCAAAGCCCTTCAAAGCCAGGGCCTGGGCGTTGCGGGGGGCCAGTTCCAGGCTCTTCTTCAACGCCGCCAAGGCCGCCTCCGTATGCCCAAAACTGAATTCCATCTCCGCCGCCCGTTCCTGCGCAAAACCGAAGCCGGGAGCTTTGGCCGCCGCGCTCAATGCCATGCTGCGCGCTTCCACCAAGTCGCGGCGCGATTGCGCCTGGTACGAACCCGCCATCCAATCGCTGGCCAGCGAGCGCGGGGCGGCGCGGCGCCAAGGCTGGCCTTTGACGGCGGCGATCATCTCCTTGAGAGCGTCCGCCAGGTCCGCCGCGCGGCTCTCCTGAAATGATTGATTGAGCAACCCTTGCGCCTCCTCAACCCCGCCGACCGCCAGGAGCAGCGCCGCCCGATAGACCCGTTCGCTTTCCGAGGCCGGTTCGCGGCCCTTTGGATATTGGGCCAGCGCCTCGACCAGATCACCGCCGCGGTAGGCCGAAAGCGAGGCGGCCAGCGCTTCTTTGGCGTCGGCGCCCAGTTCCAGTTCATCCGGGTCCAGGATGGCCGGGTAATACAAAGTCCATTGAATGATGTTGACAGCGTTGATCAGCGGGAACTTTTGCGGCGCTTGATCCTTTTCCACCACCGCCCGTTGGCCGCTGTCCAGTTGGACCGAGCCGCGAGCATTGTTCAGCGCCACCTGGCCGTCCAGCAGGGCCAATTCCGTGCGTCCGTTGGCCTCCACGCTCAGGTTGAACTCTGTTCCTCGAATGGCCCCGGAGGAAGAGGGCGTTTCGAACTGCGTTTCATTGGGCTTGTCCCGGTTGAAAAAGTAAGTCGCCCCGGATTTCACCTCGATGGCCGCGTTCTGCTCCGCCTTGGTCGGGGGACGAATGGACATGGTGGTCAATTCATACACCCGCACCACGCTTAAATTGGACAGGCGCACGGTGGCCCGGCTGCCTTTGCCGGTGCGGATTTGATCGCCGACGCGCAAAGTCTGATTGGGGTGGCCGGCGGACCAGGTGGATGTCCCGGCGGGCGCCACCTCAATGGTGCCTGAAACCGCCAGCAGCACCGCTTCCCTCGGGCCGGTATTGGCCGTCTGGCTGACGGCGCTGGAAAGCGAGAGCACAGCGGCCAAAACCACTCCCCCAGTTATATGTCTGCAAAAACGATGTATCATGGGCCAAGTCTTGAATGCGCCAGAAATTACATCACACTGCCGCCAAAGACAAGCAAATGCCATACCCCTTGAGGCGTTCACTGCCTCCTTTGCCTTGCCTTGCGCGCCCGATTCTGTTATTTCACTGCCGGAACCTGAAACAGGCACCGCGATGTTCATCATCGAATATCTCAATGGCAAATCGCGCACGACCCTCGTCCTGTGGGGATTGCTGGGCGCCATCTTCATCGGCCTGCTGGATTACGTCACCGGCCCGATGGTTGCCTTGATGGTCTTTTATCTCATTCCCATCTGCTTTGTCGCCTGGTTCGCCGGCCGCTGGTCCGGGTTTCTTGTCGCCGTCCTTTCCGGCGCCATCTGGTATGCGGCAAAGTACTTGGACCCCGGTTCGATTGATAATCATGGCCTGTTGCTCTGGAACACTCTGCAACGGCTGGGCTTGTTCGCCAGCGTGGGCATGCTGACCGCCGAGGTGGCCGAACGCAAGAGGATCGAGCAGACCCTGCGCCGGCAAACCAGCATCCTCCAATCCATTCTCAACAGCATGGGTGACGGCGTCATTGTGGCCGACGCCGCGGGAAAAATCCTTCTTTTCAATCCCGCCGCCGCGCGCCTCATCCGGGCCGGGCTGGGGAACCTGGCCCCCGGAGATTCACTGCAAGATTGCCAGACCTACCTGCACGGCACCCTGACCACCTATCCCACCCAGGAACACCCCTTGCTCCGGGCCATCCGCGGGGAGATCATTGACGGGGCCGAAATCTTTTTGCGCCCGTCCGATACGGCGGGCGGAATCTGGCTCACCGCCACGGGCCGCCCCCTGATTGACGAGCAGGGCCGCATCCAGGGCGGGGTCGTCGTTTATACCGACCTGAGCGCGCGCAAGCTGATGGAACGGCACGTCGCCGAGATCAGCGACCGCGAACAGTGCCGCCTGGGCCAGGATTTGCATGACACCCTCTGCCAGCACCTGGTCAGCGTCGCCTTTGCCACCGAGTTGTTGCGCCAGAAGCTGGAAAGCTACAAGCTCTCCGAAGCCTCCCAGGCCGAAGCCATCGTCGAAATGATCCACCAGGGCATTTCCCAGGCGCGGCATCTGGCGCGCGGGCTTTACCCCGTGCGGCTGGAAATCGAGGGCCTGGCCTCCGCCCTGGAGGAACTGGCCGAAACCACCCAGGCGCGCAACAATGTCTCCTGCCAGTTTTCCTGCGAGGAACAGGTTCTGATTCACGACCCCGTGGCCGGCAACAATCTCTACCGCATCGCCCAGGAAGCCGTCAACAACGCCCTCAAACACGGCCATTGCAAAAACATTTCCATCGGCCTGGGCGCGGTGGATGAGGAAGTCATTCTGACGGTCAAAGACGATGGCGTTGGCTTCCCGGAGGGGCTTGCATCTAGCGCCGGCATGGGCCTGCACATCATGAACTATCGGGCCAGGATGATCCGCGCCTCGCTGGACATCCGCCCCGGCGCCGGCGGCGGCACCATTGTCCTCTGCTCCTTTCACAACGAAAGCTTTCCCGCCAAAGAGCCGCTCCTGGAGCCGCAGCATTAGCTCGCATCTCTTTTTTGGGCAGCCTCTCCTAATCCTAATCCTAATCTTAATCGTAATCTCTTTCGTCTTCCGTCGTTCGTCTCCAAAGTGCTCAACCCCACGGTTCATTGCGGGGAGGTGATGTAGAAACGCCAGTTGTAGTTGGAGGCGTTGGTGTCCTCGAATTGCGCCAACCCGTTGCTGTCCGCCAGCGCGCTGCCCAGGTCCAGCCAGTTCATCAGGTCCGTGCTCCCCTGGAAATCAAAACTCTCGCCCGCCAACCCTTGCGCTTGCAGCAACACCGTCCCGTCCGACCGCCGTTGCAGCGTCACCGGCGCATACTTGATGGTGACCATCTCCGTCCCGCCCGCCGCCGTCGTTTCGTAGCCCGTGACATAGACGTTGCCCTTGTTATCCACCGCGATGGCGTTGCCCGCGTCATTCCCATTGCCCGGCCCGTGGTAGCGTTGCAGCCAGACTTGATTCCCGTTCGGCCCATACTTGATCGTCACAATATCATTCCCCGAGTTGGTGCCAGGAGAGTAGCCGGTGACATACGCGTTGTTGGCTGAATCAGTGGCAATGGCGTTCGCTGTGCTCACGTACACAGGCGACTGAGGGTAACGAAACACGGCTTGCGGATAGTAGCTTATCCATACTGTACTTCCGTTTGCGTCCAAGGTCGCAGTGCAATAAGCATAGTTCGGATAGTTGCGAGGCGTACGCCCTGTCAGAACGATATTGGAGGCCGGGGCAAAGCTCAAACCCGAAGCTGCACCCGTTTCTCCGAAAGACCATGTCCAGTTCAAGTTTCCATTGCTTGCATATTTCAAGGCGAAATAACCGTAGGAGGTGTAGTAATTAGCTACCATATAAAGATTGTTTGCATTGTCGAAAGCAGATCCGGTTACTTGGACGTTGCTTACTTCTGGGACAGGAGCTTCACTTGCCTTCCATATTTGGTTGCCGTTTGGTTCATATTTGATTGTCGTGAGTGTTACGTAAGCATTAGTGACCCCGTTTTCAACAAAAGAGTAGTACGAGTCAAGTCCGGATACATAAACATTGTTAGCGCTGTCCACCAGGACAGCCTGGGATACAGTCGGGCCATAACTTTCAGTGTATGTCGTTAACCATACGTTGCTGCCCTGCGGCGAGAGTTTTACTGTGCCGAAGTTCTGCGAAAAGCCGGCCACATAGACGTTGGCGTTGCTGTCAACGGCCAGCGCACTGCCCGCATACGGAGCCGTCCATAGCGCGTTGCCGCTTGGATCGTACTTTATGGTCAGGGCGCTGCCGGTGACAAATACATTGTTGCTGCCGTCCAGCGCGAGCGCCGCTGGCGTGGCGGCCGGGTAATTGGTTGAATCGTATCGGGTTGCCCATAGTTGGTTGCCGTTGGGGGCATACTTTATCGTAACGTAGCCGAGGTTGGAATTAGCGTTTTGAGAAAACGCCGTGACATAGATGTTTCCGACAGGGTCGAGCGCCATTTTCACAGCCTGATTGGTGCCGTTCGTGATGCCGTTGTTGTAACGGGCGACCCAGGCTTGCTGAATCTGCGCGTTGGCGGAGGAACCCGTCAGCCCGAAGAAGATGCAGACGATTAGCCGCAACCAAAGAAATTCAACCACGGATGGCCCGGATGGCACCGATAAGAAGCAACGGGGTTTCCATCCGTGAAATCCGCGGTAAAAAATCTTGCCGAAAACCAATGCTGCTGAATAGTTGGATGTTTTCATATAATCAATTGAATATATGGACGGCGGATGAGGCCGGGTCGAAGAACGGCGGAACGCTGTTGGAAGCGGCATTCAATGTACAACAATCCGTGTCCGCCCGAAAGCAGCTTGTTCCCGCAGACATTGGCCGTCGTACAGCCCGCATCAATCACCACCGCCGCGCCGGGGTAGTCGTAAACGGACGGCACAAATAAGCAGAGGCTGGTTTGCGATCCGTGAAATCCGCCAAATCCGTGGTCAGAAATCCTGCCGAAAATCAATGACTTTGGCACCGGGCAGCGCAGAGATAAAATCCCATGGCCTTCTTCGCGCCCTCTGTCTTCTCGGTGGTTAATGATTCCACGTCTGTTTGGATTAGTTACTTCCATGGTGAAACAAACGGCCTGGCGCCGCGAAAAAGGAGGGGACAAGCATAAAGATTCCCTGTGGGACAACTCCCGCCGCCACTGCATCGAACTTCAGTCCACCTCTCCATATCTGACTTAATGGACTTTTTCCAACGCACGAATCTACCCCGAAGGAAGACCCAACAGCCATGCGAGATCTTGAATCAGCCGTCGTACGGATGACCAATGCTCCCACAACGAACTAAACACGTCAATAGAATATTTGCAACTTATTCAAGGGTATTCCAGCATCCGGCACAAGGCCTGCTTGCTCCGCTGATCTCTCCGATCTTTCTCCGCAACCCGTTGCCTGCCAGCCACCAGCGCCGATCGCCCATCAAATTCCGCCCGTTTTGACGAAAAATGGGGGCATTCGGAAAATATTTATCACTTTTTATGTTGCAGTCCCATCAAAACGGGGTAATATGCAACATGTGCGGCGCCCATGCGCCTGTTCTTTGACATTTTGCAGGGGAAGGGGGAGAAGGGGAAAGGACGACCCGCCTTCGCCAGGGCGCTCCGGCGCGGCAGAGCATGAAATGCCCTCGCCAAGGTTGTCCAAAGACCCGAAGCTGCGGCTGATTTAACCCTGGCCGATAACGATAAAGTCGCAGGTACATGCAGGTACATGCAGGTACATGCAACTTGGCGCTTAACAGCGGCGGGCTTGGCGCGCCGTAGCCTTGGCGGCGGCGGGCGGCCCTGCGAGGGCCGCGGGCCTGGTGGCTTACGGTAGATTACGGTAACTTACGGTAACTTACGGTGGGGGGACACCCTCTCATGCGCCCCTGACAGGAAGGCAACGCTTGCAGGTTCTGATGCGTTCCGAAACGGCCTTGCTCCAAAGAATGGCGCCCTTTAGCACCAAATCGCACCAAATCGCACCAAATCGCACCAAAAAAAATTTTGTGCATGGCAAAAAAGAGCCAGTTCGGGGCATTCGATCCCCCTCGCAGACATTGTGTCGCCAACCGAAAGGGACCCGGCGCCATTATCACTGACGATTAGGATTAAGATTAAGATTAACATTAGGAACGCTTACGCAAAAAAGGTGAAATACGCCCCCGCCTGGCTTGACCGCCCGCCAATTCAGGGTAACTTGCTCGTGGCTTGACCGCGGGCCGGAGGCCGGTTGCCGCGCGTCTTTCCCGCACTGGTCAAGCTGTCTGTTGTGAGCCTTATATCCGCCTTGCTGTTGTCTCGAGCCAAACCGGCCCGATGGCTGCTCGCCGCCATGCTCTGCGCTTGGGCGGGGCGGGCCGGCGCGCAATTTTCCACCCCCATTTTGTTTCATCCGGCGGCGCCCACGCCCGCCTCGGTCAACCGCGATGAATTGCCGGCGGTCTTCCGTAAGCCCGCTCCCACGTCGGTGGCGGACCTTCGGGCCATCGAACAACACGTCACGGCGTTGGTCGCGCGCGTTTCTCCCGCCGTGGTCGCGGTGGAAATTGGCAACTCCAGCGGCAGCGGCGTGGTCATCTCCGCCGAGGGCTTGGTGCTCACGGCCGGCCACGTGGCCGATCACCCCAGACGGACGGTGATCTTGAAATTTCCCGACGGCAAAACCGCCCGCGGCAAGACCCTCGGAGCGGATCAGGACGCCGACACGGGATTGATCCAGATTATCGAGCCGGGCCCCTGGCCGCACGTGAGCGTCGGGGACCTGGACCACGCGCAGCGGGGAGATTGGACGCTGGCGATGGGCAATCCCGGCGGCTTTGATCTGACCCGTTCGCTGGTCACGCGCCTGGGGCGCATCATCCGGCTGGCGCCCGACGTGGTGCAGACCGATTGCACGATTTTCCCGGGCGATTCGGGCGGGCCGCTCTTCGACATGTACGGCCGGGTCATCGCCATTCACACGGCCATCGCCAATTCGACGGCGGAGAATTTCCACGTGCCGATCACGGAGTTTTACGATACATGGGCCGAGTTGTCCGGCGCCGCGGACCTCACGGCGGCGCCGCTGCCGGCGGAGCGGCCCGTCGCTTACAGCGGCGCCAGCGTGGTGGATGACGCCCAGGGCTGCCGCGTCAGCAAGATTGATCAAAACAGCCCGGCGGCCAAAGCCAGTCTCAAGGTGGGCGACTTGGTGCTCAAGGTGGATGGACGCGCGATCAGCGTTGCGGCCGTTTTCCAGCGCTGGGTGGCCGAAAGCGCGCCTGGGGACATCCTGCGCCTGGAGGTTAAACGCGGCGGCAAAGTGCTCCCCCTGACCATCAAACTTCAATCCCAGCCCAAAACCAACTGAATGGCCCCGTCATCCGTCATTCTCAACAACACGGCCGCGCGCCGTCTGGCGGCCTGGTTTGCTTTGGCGGCCAGTCTGACACACCTGGCCCCGGCGCAGGAACTCTCGGATTATCCGGCGTTGCCGCGGACGCTCTTTCGCAGCGGCCAGGAGGTTTTGGACGCTTTTGCGCCCGTTTCCAAAGCCACGCGCGATTCCATCGTCGAGTTCAACGTGAACGAGGACCCGGTCGCCTTCGGCACGGTGGTGGACCGTGCGGGGCTGGTCCTGACCAAGGCCAGCGAGATCAAGCCGGGCAAACTGACCTGCTGGCTGGCCAGCGGCAAGGAAGCCGATGCGCAGTTGCTGGCCGTTGACAGCGACGAAGACGTCGCGCTGGTGCGGGTCAATGCCCAGGGGTTGGAGCCGATCCAGTGGGCGACGAACAAAGTCGCCGAGGGCCAATGGGCCATTTCGCCGGCCCTGGCCGAGACGCCGCAGGCGGTCGGCATCATCAGCGCGCTGCCTCACAGAATCCGGCCCCAACGCGCCTTGATCGGCGTCACTTTCAAGTTCGACTCCACCAAAATCGCGACGCTTATGCCCGGATACGGCGCCGAAAAGGCCGGCCTGCACACCAACGACGTCATCGTGGCCGTGGACGGCATCGCCGTCACCAACCGCGCGCAAATCACCGACCTGCTGCAGGAGAAGCACGATGGCGCGCTGGTCGAAATGCGCATCCAGCGCGAGGGGCTGGATTTTGACGCGTCCGTCAGGCTCAGGGCGCCCAAGGCGGGAGAGTTGGAGTTTGATTCCTACGCCGACGAGCGCGAAAGCCGCCTGAGCGGCGGCGTCAGCGCCCGCACGCAAGGGTTTGACCGGGTGATCGAGCACGACACGGTGCTGCAGCCTTGGCAGTGCGGCGGCCCGTTGGTGAACCTGGACGGCAAGGCCATCGGGCTGAACATCGCCCGGGCCAGCCGTGTGGCCACCTACGCCCTTCCCGCCGCCATGGTGGAACCATTGCTGGCCAGACTCAAAGCCCAGCCGGCGGCGGGCGCCGGGACCGCGAAGTGAAGAATCCGCGGGGAGGCTGGAACTGTTTTCCAAGGGCGGCGTGCAACACGGCAAAAATTTTCAGGAAGGCGGCCATTTTGTCTTTTTTGCTGTCGCCCATGGCCAGCACGTCTTGATGGACCAGCACGCCCGCCTTCTCGTCCCCGCCCGCCGTGTTGGTGATGCAGGAGACGGCCGCCACCGCCAGGCCGCATTGCCGGGCGGCAATCGCCTCCGGCACGGTGCTCATGCCGATGGCGTCGGCGCCCAGGCTGCGAAAGGCGCGGATTTCCGAGGGCGTTTCGTAATTGGGGCCGGCCACGGCCATATAGACGCCCGTGTGCAGGCGCAGTTTGCTTTTTTTGGCCGCCACCTTGGCCAGCTTGATGAGGCGCCGGTCATAAACCCGCGTCAGGTCCACAAACTGCGGCAGGCCCGGCGCCGGCGGCCCGCGCAAGGGGCTGGCGCCCATGAAATTGATGTGGTCTTCCAGCGCCATGAAGTCCCCGGGCCGATAGGCGCGGTTGACGGCCCCCGCCGCATTAGTCAATAACAACGTGCGCACACCGAATTCCGCCAGCACCCGCACCGGAAAGGTCAGCCGCTCCATTTCGACCCCTTCGTAATAATGCGCCCGCCCCTTGAGCACCAGCACCGGGACACCGTCGAACGTTCCCACCACCAGCTTGCCGGCGTGGCCGGTGACGCCGACGGTCGGGAAGCCCGGCAACTGGCCGTAGGCAATCTCGCGCGCGGCCTTGAAATGGGCCAGGGCGTGCTGGAAACCGCTGCCCAGCACCATGCCCAGGGCCGGACGGAGGGAGGTCTCCTTGCGCAGGAGGGCCGCCGTCGTTTTGGGATCGTAGCTCATGATCGCGCCGGAATTATTGGCTGATTCGCCCCGCCCAAGGCAATACTTTTCGCGCCGCGCCAACGCCCTGGGCGCATCCCAGTTCAGACAACCCCAAGGCACGACACATGCCTCCACTCTCAACTTGTCCTTTGGCCGGTCTTTGGAAACAATCAGTGGCGCATGAATGTCCGCGTTCGCTTTGCCCCCAGCCCGACCGGGTTCCTCCACATCGGCGGCGCCCGCACGGCCCTCTTTAACTGGCTTTATGCCCGCCACACGGGCGGCGCCTTTGTCCTGCGCATTGAAGACACCGACGCCGCCCGCAATACGCAGGAGGCCACCGAGGTCATCCTCGGCGGCCTGCGCTGGCTGGGTTTGGATTGGGATGAAGGTCCCGGCCGGGGCGATTTCGGCCCCTACTTCCAGTCCCAACGCGGCGACATTTACCGGCGAAGAGTGCAGGAATTGAAGGACAAGGGCCGCGCCTATGATCACCAAGGCGCGGTCAAATTCAAAATGGAGCGCCAGCCCATCGTCGTCCCGGACCGCATCGTGGGCGAGGTGACGCGCGAATTGACCGACCGGGAGCAGGCGGACCCGGATTTCGTCATCATCCGTTCCGACGGCCAGCCGGTGTTCCATTTTGTCAACGTGGTGGATGATTTGGAAATGAAGATCACGCACGTCATTCGCGGCGAGGACCATCTTTCCAACACGGCCAAGCACATCGCCCTCTTCCGCGCCTTTGGAGTCCAGCCGCCGCAATACGCGCACATCCCGCTGATCCTCAATCCCGACGGCACCAAGATGAGCAAGCGCGACCGCGGCGCTTCACTGCAAGGCTACCTGGAAGAGGGTTACGTGCCCGAGGCGGTGGTCAATTACTTGTGTCTGCTGGGCTGGTCGCCCAAGGACAACCGGGAGAAGATGCCGTTGCGGGAAGTCATCCCGCTCTTCGACCTGCCGCAAATCCTGCGCCACAACGCGCGCTTCGATCTGGCCAAACTGGACTGGCTCAACGGCGAATATCTCCGCGAACTGAGCGCCGAGCGGTTCCGCCAACTGGGGGACGCCGCCTTCCAACGCGCCGGCTGCAAGCTCGGCGCTTACCCGCCGGCCTACATCGCCGCCGCCCTGGCCACCTGCCAGGGAAAGATCAAGCGCTTCGGCGAACTGCCCGCCTACGCCGGCTTTTATTTCAGCGACGAGGTGAAAATGGATGGCGCCGCCGCCGCCAGGGAATTCACCCCCGAAGCCCGGACGCGCCTGAAGAAGTTGCGCGAGGCCCTGGCGCCATTGGAGGACTTCACCGCCGCCGTGCTGGAAAGGACCTTGAAAGCCGTGGCGGCGGAATTGGGGGTCAAGGCGGGCTTGCTGGTTCATCCCGCGCGCCTGGCCTGCACGGGGGCGGCTGCCGGGCCCGGCTTGTATCAACTGCTGGAAATCCTGGGCCGGGAGACCGTCCTCAAGCGTTTGGACGCCCAACTGGGCTGATTACCCTTAATAATTTTAGCATAAAGAAATCTGTTTTTGACATGGACGGCCCGGCCTTCAGCCGGTATGGTAGATTGTGAAGACACGTGGAACATTGAGCGGAGAACAGATGCGTATGAGAACGATTGACAGCGCCGGCACCGAGACCGCCCCGGAGAGGGCGGGCGGATTCACCCTGATCGAGTTGCTGGTCGTCATAGCGATCATCGCCATTCTGGCGGCCCTGCTCCTGCCGGCCCTGGAAAAGGCCAAGGTGCAGTCTCAAGGCATTCAATGTATGGGCAACCAAAAGGAGACCACCCTGGCTTGGAAAATGTACGCCGATGACAATGGAGGCAAATTGGCGCTGAACAACGACGAGGGCTTTCAGACTGAGGCCGGTTGGTGTGATGGCGTGGAGAGTTGGATTCCAAATAACACGGACAACACCAATATAAACTATCTCATCAACTCCGTGCTGGGGCCATATTGCCACCGGCAAGTGGGCATCTATAAATGCCCGGCTGACATCTGGAATTGCAAGGAGGGGACCGGTCTGTTTCCGCGCGTGCGCAGCGTTTCCATGAATGCCTTCGTCGGCATGGAGGAAGCCGATGCGGCGACGGGCGACGTTAACCCACCCGCCACCGGCTACTGGGGCGGAGGCGCCGCCGGATGGCGCGCCTATCGCAAGGAGTCGCACTTATACCAACCCGGCCCGTCCGTGTTGTGGGTGTTTGTGGACGAGCATCCCGACAGCATCAATGACGCATTTCTGATGACCGGCATGAACAACCCAAGCTTTGACGACACCCCCGCCGACTATCACAACGGCGCCTGCGGCTTCGGCTTCGCGGATGGACACGCGGAAATTCACAAATGGCAATGGTTGAAGTACTGGCTGCCTGTCACACAAACGGAGAGTTTTCCGGGCAATGCTGAACCGGGAGATGGCCCGGACGTTCAGTGGATGCTTCAGCATACATCGGCCCGCGCCTCCGCGGACACTTTTTAATTTAAAGGGCAAACGAGCCGTTTCACTTCGCGACGACGGTTGGCGCGGGAACGATTTCCTGGGCTTCCTTGATGAGGAGATGGGCCGCCAGCCAGTCGGGCCATTGGACGCCGAGGTCGCCGCTCTCCAGTTTGGGCGTCTTTGTGTCAAGTATTTGCAGGCCGGCGGCCAGCGCGGCACGGGCCGGCTCGGCGGCGTTGAGTTGTTGCCGCGCCATGGCCAGCACGGCATCGGCTTGCGCCACGCCCGCCTGGCCCAGTTCCCCGCCGCCGGACAAGGCCTTTTCCGCCCGCCCGGCCGCCTCCGCGAAATGGCCCTGGCGGTACTCGGCCAGGGCCAAGGAAAGCTGGCGGGCGGATGTCTGGGGTTGATTCGTTCCGCCCGCAACGGCCTCGCGGGCCCGGGCGGCCAAGGCCGCCACGTCCACGCCTTGCGCCGGAGCCAGGAGGCAATCCTTGACGGCGGCGGGATTGTTGGACGCGCCAAACCGCGCCAGGAACGCGGCACAGTGGCGGGCATAGCTTTCCCGATCGCTTTGTTGCGCCAGCAGCGGCGCCAGAAAATGGTAGAGGGCCGGGTCCGCCGGGTCCGTGTTCAGCGCCTGGGAAAAATCGGCGGCGGCCCCGGCCCAATCCCCGCAGCGGGCGCGCCAATGGCCCCGCACGCGGAGGAATTGCGCCGCCCACGGCTGCTTCAAATCCTCCGGCTTCAGGAACCCGCCCGCGGCTTTCAACGCTTCCGCCGGCGGCAGCGCGTCCAGGCCGGTGAGGAGGTTGGAGACGGCCTCCCGCATCCGGCCGGTTTGAGCCAGGGCGGTTGCGGCCGCGGCCTGGGCCTCCTGGCGGGCGGCTTCGGCTTGCTGGCGGAGGCTGGCTTCGGCCGCAGCCGTCTTGGCCGATTGCTCGCTTTTGGCCGTGGCGGCGGCCGCCCGGGCATCGGCTGCTTCGGCTTGTTGCAGGGCCGCCTGGCCCAGGGACTGGGAATCCTTGGCCTGCTTTTCGGCCGCGTTGGCCTTGTTGTGCTCGGATCGGGCCTGTTGCAAGGCGCTCTCGGCTTCCTGCCGGGAGGCCTCGGCCTCCTTGCGGGCTTCCTCGGCCCTTTTCTCCGCTGCCAAGGCTTTGGCGCGGTCCGCCTCGGATTGTTGCAAAGCCGCTTCGGCCTTCTGGCGGGCGGCTTCAGCCTGCTGGCGTTCGATCTCGGACTGTGCGCGCGCGGCTTCGGCCTGCCGGCGGGAGGCTTCGGCGATCTGGCGGGCGGCTTCGGCGATGTTGCGGGCGCTAGCGGCGCGTTTGCTTTCGATTTCGGCCAGTTCCCGCTGCTGTCTCTCCTTGATGCCGGACCAAGTGCTGACCCCAAGGCCGATGACCAGTGCGACCCAAATGGCGGCCCCGGCGGCGAAGACGAGTTTGTTGCGGCGCACCAGCTTATGGAAACGGTAAAGTTGGCCCGGAGACCGGGCTTCCACCGGTTCGTTGTCCAGAAAGCGTTGCACGTCCGCCGCCAGGCTGCCGGCGGTGTCGTAACGGCGGGTCCGGTCTTTCTCCAGGCACTTCATGACCACCCAATCCAGGTCGCCCCGCACCAGTCTGATCAGTTTTGGAGCGTCCGTCCCGTGCCGCATGGCGGCGGAGGCGCTGTCGGAATGTGGCTGCTGGCCCAGGCGCAAGGAGGGCCGCAGAGGCTCGATTTCCCGGATCATGCGCCGCATCTCGTCGTGTCCGCGGGCCAGCAAATTCTTCGGTTCCAGCGGCGTTTGGGCGGTGAGCAATTCGTATAACAGCACGCCCAGGCTGTAGATGTCGCTGCGCGTGTCAATGTCCATGCCGCTCATCTCCGCCTGCTCCGGGCTCATGTAGGCCGGGGTGCCGACAAACTGGTCAAACCGCGTCAAGAGCGTCTTGTCGGTCAAATCGCCCAGGGTCGCTTTGGCAATGCCGAAATCAATCACCTTGGGCACTGGCGGCAGGCCCGGGTCGTGCTGGGTGACCAGGATGTTGGAGGGTTTGATGTCGCGGTGAATGATGCCCTTCTGGTGGGCGTGCTCGATGGCGCGGCAAACCTGGATGAAAAGGTCCAGCCGCTTGTGGGTGGAGAGTTTGCCCCGGTCGCAATACTCGGTGATTTTGATCCCGTTGACCAATTCCATGACGAAGTAGGGCCGGCCCGTCTGCGTGGCGCCGGCGTCGAGCACTTTGGCGATGTTGGGGTGGTCCATCATGGCCAGCGCCTGGCGCTCGGCCTCAAAGCGGGCGACCACCTGTTTGGTATCCATACCCAGCTTGGTGATTTTGAGGGCGACGCGGCGTTTGACCGGCTCCCTTTGTTCGGCGACGTAAACCGTGCCGAAGCCGCCCTCGCCCAGTTTTTCCATCAAGACGTAGCGGCCAATGGATTGGCCCACCATCTCTTCGCGCGCCAGGACTGCGCCGGAAGTCACCGTCGCCTCGGGATCGAAGGTGGAATGCGGCAATGGGTTTGATTCGCTCATCGTCTTTGTGGCCTTGGCTCAGCCGGGAACGGTGTAGCAGAGCCGTCCGCCCGAGGCGAGTGAATTCCGCCAAGCGTTCCCGCCGCGGGGCAGCGCGAGCCACGCCGGGAACGCCCTCTGCCGGGCCGGGACTGAACGATGCTTCTGGACAGCTACATCCTCATCCAGGGCGCGGATGGCGAAAATCCCGGCCTGACCGCGATCTTGCTGGAAGCCAGCCTGGGGCGGCGACACAATGGCTGGGAGGGGGTTCCGAATGCCCCGAAGTGACTTTTTTTTGCCATCAACAAAATTTTTTAGGTGCGATTTGGTGCGATTTGGTGCGATTTGGTGCTAATTCCGCTGTTTGCCCCGGACTGGCTCTTTTTTGCCATCAACACAATTTTTTAGGTGCTAATAGGTGCTAATGGGTGCTAAAAGGTGCTAAACTTTGGAGCAAGGCCGTTTCGGAACGCAGCAGAAGCTGCAAGCGTTGATTGGGAATTGGTCATTGCAAATTGGTCATTGGCAATGGAATTCCGCCTGCCCAACCGCTCCATGGCCTTCGAGCCGGCGCTGCCAGAGCGCCGGCTCGACCATGTTTGAGCTGCGCCTCGAACCTCCCGCCGCCGTTTCCCGGCCTTTTTTTCCCTGCAAAATGTCAAAGAACAGGCGCGTGAGCGCCCTACACGCGCCACAATACCACGTTTTGATGGGAATGCAACATTTATTTTCACATTTATTTTTCACCTGAATTTTCGGGGGATTTTTACCACGGATTTCACTGATTTCACGGATGGAAGACGATGCGTTTTGAGCGGCGGAATTTGCAAGTTGCCGGCGTGGTGCGGGTTATCCAGTGGCATCTGCATTGAAATCACCGCAGATTACAATATAGAAAACGGAGCGAACCGCGAAATACCCGAAAGACGCGAAAGACCCAGACCTTTAGGTTCGTGAATATCTCAGGCGCTCCCGCCGGAGTCGAAATTGGCGCGAGAAGTCAATCGTGTGCGTGAAGTTCCCGTGCGTCAAGGCGAGCAGCGCCGGATGGCGCGTGGAACATCTCGGTAAGACTGCGGCCAGTGTTCGGCGGTCGGGCTTACTCTCGAAAAACTGGGGCCGATGCCGCCACCGTCATAGCTGAAACTCAACCGCATAACTGTTCAGGCTCTCCTGTGCCTTCACGACTGCAACTGATTTGAAACCGCTTAAATCGAGCGCCCGACGAAAATATGCAATCGAGAACGGCGAGCGAATACCGATAATCACCCTCTTGATAAAGTTCTCAGGAATCTTCCATAGGTACATTCCTGATTTGGTGTCACACTCTCTTAAAGCTACAACGCCTCTGTATTCGTGCTCATATCGCCAGTTCCAAGCCTTGCGACGGATCATTTTCTTAAAAATCCTTCTAAGCCCAGACTCGTTTTGCTCGCGGAATTTATAGCAGTCTAATGGAACACAAATCCTTTTCTTAGAGTATACGATCCCAATCAATTCCTTTTCGAAATCTTCAAGTGTGCATCCAACTTCTAAAGCAACACCCCGGTGGCAGTCTGCGTAATGGCTCCAGATGACGGAGTCTCGATGTTCTTTGGAGAAACAGACAACACCGTATAGTTCATTCAAGTGCCTGCGGAGTTCTTCCCTCTCCACTAAAGCATTCTTAATTTCCGCTGGAGGAAAACGCTCGAAACCAAACGAGTATTCAAATGGGTCATTGAGCTCAAGAATCCGGCCGACCCGAAAACGATGGGCCTCTATTGTCTTGATCGCAGCGTCGGCGGGCATGTAGCGATACAGACGAATCGGTTCGTTCGCTGCAGGATGCGTGGCGGTTAGCGGCAAAGTTTCGTATGTTGTTAATGTTGCAGTAGATCAAGCACACCGGCGTCATTGCTGTCTGGAACAAAGTCATAAGTGAGAAGCCGCAACTCGACATCTACTAAGGTTGTCAGATAGCCATCTCCAAGGTTGTATGGATACCGCTCACGAAACAAGAATCCTCGGAGGCTCTCGTCGTGGACGTTATACCGCTTGGCCAGGCCCGGAGGTATCACGTCCTGAGATGTCCTTGTAATGAAATTCACGAAATTACCCGTCTGTTTATCTTTGAATACGAGAAGATACACGACATTTTCAATCGCCCTTTTGTTGTTGTTCATCAGCGAAAACTGAATATCCCCATAGACGCTCTCAAATTCAGGCGAGACAAGAGAAATCCCAGCACTGCCTTTTTCCGGCTCAGGCATGTCTTTCGCCACGACGGGTTCCCATTGACCACCTTTGCCACGCAGCCGCGATAACAGAATGGCTGGTATGGCGAAGTTAAGGCTTTGCGAGTCCTGCAGTGTAGCGGTTGTTACTCCAATGACCTCACCGTTTGCCAGGAACAGGGGCCCCCCACTGCTTCCTGGAGAAATTGGTGCCGTAATCTGTAGAACTTTTACATCATCATTTCCTCGAATCGCGCTCACGATTCCTTCGGAGACAGAACCTTCTAATCCTCGTGGATTTCCGATTGCAACGACCTTATCTCCCACCTTAGCCTCCTCGACGCTGGCTATGTTCACCGGGGCACGCCCCTCCGCAACGTCGAGAACTGCCAAATCCAAAGCTTTCGATTCACACTCAACCCTTTTCACCTCATGGAAATCCTTGGAGCCAATTACACGATAGACAATCTTCGACGCGCCTTCAACAACGTGGAAATTGGAAGCGATCTTGTTCGTCTCGAAATAGAACCCGCTGCCAAGAGATTGCGGCGTTCCATGAGCATCGTATCCCAAGAGCAGAACCACCGCCCCTTTGTTTTCCGAATAAATCTCGTGTGTTGATTTTTCAATGGACGCCCCCACCCCGCTTGGAGGTGGCGTTCTTTTTGGCGCGTCAAGAATAAAGCCGTCCGGCGGAAGAGGAATATGGTCGTTCGTAGAGGATTTGTTCAATATCTGGAAAGTGCGACCGGGAAACTTCCGTTTCAAGACCTCTTGAATTTGATCTGGAGTCATTGAGCTGGGAAATTCAACGGTTCCAAAATCAGCGATAATAACATCTGTGGGAACATTGGTGCTTGCTGCTGCCTGCGCTGCAGGAGGAATTCCAACCTCTGCATCCGACAGAGGTTTGGCAGAGCTAACTGTCGTACTTGGCGACGCCATGTTCGTTGCGTTTGGAGACGTTGTTTGCTGAGCAACAGCCACATTCAACGAAAGCCACAACAGCCCCCAGTGCATGACATTTGTTTTCATGCCGAGATGATACCAAATTTAACGACCTGTTCTGGCTGCTCGAATTCCGACACATCACGGTCAAGGCGATCATAAGCGGCCGCATCAGCCCTGATGCGCTTGACTTCCTCTGCCGATTTCCCATTTGACTTTAGAATTTGTTCCGCTCCCACCAGGATGCTGCCGTTGCCTGGGTCATGCCATTCAGGCAATTGGTGGGTTACTCTGGAAAGCTCCTTCCAGTCCTTATTTCCATATTCAGCGAAAACTTCCTCCAATATCCTGACTTCCGCCCCGCTCAATTCATCATCATCCAACTCTGCCAACGACTTGACGGTGTAACCATCGGGGGCGGAGATCGTGTCAAACCACGGGGCGTCTTCCTCGTTGCACGGCCCCCATCTGATCAAATCCAAAACATGGCGGAGAACAAGACCATACTTGAGCGCCACAACGCTGTCTCCGGTAATCGGCTTTTCCAATTTGAGCAAGGCGGCGCGGTCGGCAAGGTAAAGCAATTTTATCAACTCCATATAATTGCGACACCCCCCCGAGAGCCGCAACAATTTGTTGGCCGCTTGCGCCGCTTTCCTGGCATCAAACCGGAAGCGGATACCTTGATGGCTGGTCATCACAACTTCTCAATGCGCGCTGAGCGCTCTCAATGCAAAAGCACACTAAACCCGTTTTACAAAAATGTAAACATCATTCCATTGACTTCGAAGGACGTCACGAAGTGTCAATTACGACACTGCCGGCGGTTTGGACGGCGGGACGCTGCGGGCCTCCAGGAATTTCTTCAACTCCACCGCCGCCTTGGCGCCGAAACCGGGCACGGCGGCGATCTGCTCCAGCGTGGCCAGGCGCAGGCGCTGGATGGAGCCGAATTGGCGCAGCAGGGCCGCCTTGCGCCGCTGGCCGATGCCGGGGAATTCGTCCAGCAGGCTCTCGGAAATTTTTTTCAGGCGCAGCCGGGCGTTGTAGCTGTTGGCAAAGCGGTGGGATTCGTCCCGCACGCGCTGCAAGAGCTTGAGGGCGCCGCTCTCCGCTCCCAGGCGCAACGGTTGGCCCCCGCCCGGACGATGGATTTCCTCGAATTCCTTGGCCAGGCCGATGGTGGGAATGTCTTGCAGGCCCAGGCGCGCCAACTGGCCCAAGGCGGCGTTGAGCTGGCCTTTGCCCCCGTCAATGACAATCAATTCCGGCAGGGCGGCGGGGGCCTCCCGCGCCAGGCGGGTGTAGCGGCGGCGGACGGTCTCGGCCATGCAGGCGAAATCATCCTGCCCGGTCACGGTCTTGATGCGGTAGCGCCGGTAATTGGCGCGATCGGGTTTGCCGTCGCGGAAGCTGACCATGGAGGCGACGGCGAAGGTGCCGCTGATGTTGGAAATGTCGAAGCCCTCGATGCGGGAGGGCGGCGCCGGCAGGCCCAGCGCCCGCGCCAATTCCGACAGGTCGCCCAGCGGGTCCAGCGCCACGGGCAGAGTGTAAGGCAGGCGCGGGAATTTCTTGGTCTTTTCCGTCGTGCGCCGCAAGTCCTCCAGCGCGTCGCGGTATTGGGCGGCCTTTTCAAAGTCCTGCGCCTCGGCGGCTTTCTTCATTTGCGCCTCCAGTTCGCGTTCCATTTCGCCGGTCTGGCCGTCGAGAAACTCGCAGGCTGCCAGCACCTGGCGGCGGTAATCCTCGCGCGAAACGTTGCCGATGCACGGAGCGGTGCAGTACTTCAGATGGGCGTAGAGACAATGCTTGTAATCCTCCTCCCCAGGCGTGAAGGGCCGGCAGCCGCGCAGGTTGAATTTCCGCCGCGCCAGGCTCAGCGTGTGGCGGGCGGAGGCGGAGTGGACGAACGGGCCGAAATACCGCGCGCCGTCCTCCTGGCGCAGGCGGGTCAGGAGGAAGCGGGGGATCGGATCCTTGAGGTTGATCTTGATGAGCAGGAAGCGTTTGTCGTCGCGAAAGCTGATGTTGTAGCGCGGCTGGTATTCCTTGATGAGCTTGCCTTCCAGCAGCAGGGCCTCCGGCTCCGTGCGCACCGTGTAGGTATCCAGGTCATGGACGGCGTCCACGAGGGCGTTGAGTTTCAAGTCCCATCCCTGGCGGCGGGAGGGATGAAAATAGGTGGTGACCCGCTTGCGCAGATCGCGCGCTTTGCCCACATAGATGACGGTGCCGAAACGGTCCTTCATCAGATAGACCCCCGGTTTGTGGGGCAATTCCCGCAGCTTTTGGCGTATCTGATCGTTGGCGGGCATGTCGGCCTCTGAGGCGAGCTTAACCCGCGGCCATCCGGCCGCCAAAAAACTCAGCCTCCAGCATGAGGCACAGGCAGTGGTAAATGGGAAGATGAAATTCCTGAACGAGGTGGGTTTCATGGGCCGGCGCCCGGATGCAGAGGTCACAGAGGGAAAGCAATCGGCCCCCGGTTTTTCCCGACAAACCGACGCGAGCCAGTCCCCGCCCCTTGGCTGCTTGCATGGCCGCGCAGACGTTGCGGGCGTTGCCGGACGTGCTCAGGCCGACCAACAAGTCGCCGGGGCGGCCCAGCGCCCAAACGAGCTGCGCGAAGACCAACTGAGGGTCCACATCGTTGGCAAAGGCCGTGCCCAATGAGACAAAGCCCGTCAGAGCAATCGCGGGCAACGCCCCCTGGAGCTTGCGCCCAAGGGCCGGCGGAAGACGCTGCTTTTCCTTCCGGTCCAAGGGGCGTTGATGGACAAAGCCTTTGAGCAACTCGCCGGCCCAATGCTCGGCGTCTGCCGCGCTGCCGCCGTTGCCGCATAAAAGCATCTTGCCGCCGCGCCGGAAACAGTCGCGCATCATCTCGAAGGCCCGGATGACGTCGGCCTGGCAAACCGACAGTTCGGGGCGGCGTTGCAGCAGATTGCGGACATGCCGGTTGATGGGATCAGTCATACCGATAATCGCTCATTGTGGCGGCGGTCTGCGCATGCGCGGATTGGCCAACCGTCCGGCCATCGAGGGTGGACCTTGGCGGAGCGCTTCGGGATTGATGGTCGGCTTGTAGGAGGTGGTGAAGGCCGCGGCCAGCAGGTGCTGGTTGGTTTGGATGTTGTCGTAGGTTTCGGTGATGGTGCCCTTCAATTTAGACATCATGGCCATGGCGTTTCGTTGCGCGGACGGGAGTTTTTTCAGTTCCGCCTCATCCATTTTTCCGCCCAAAATGACTTCCACCTGGGAGATCAGAAACGACTTTTTGTTGATCCACAACAGCAGTGTCTGGTGGTTGACCTCACCGAGCAGCGCGTAGCAGGGCTGGCCGTTGGGGCTGGCGGCGTTGGTCTTGGTAAACTCGCCGGATTTGTCAAAGATGCTGTTCGTGGTGGAGAAAAAGGTCTCCGCGATGAGGGCGCTCAACACCAAGGACGCGCTGGCCGGCGCCATGGCTTCCAGCCGGGTCTTGACTTTTTTGGCCGGAATCTGGCCAGAGCCGGAGAAATCGCCCTTGCCGGCGTTCCAAGCCGCGCCGGTGGTGACCCGGCCTAAAGCGTTCTGTTCCCAGTCCAGCCGGTAGAAATTTGTCCGGCCCAATTGGAGCGAACTGTGGGAGGTCATGTTCATCACCGGTTGGCCGGGCGCGAGGGCCGACATGTCAAGGGCGGCCACCGTCTGCGCCGTGGCCGCGTAGTCGCTCAGATTCTTGTAAGCGTCGTTGGCGTTTTGCAGGATTTCCTGAGTCGTCAACTCCGGGGGCGGCGGGGGGGGAGCGGCGTTGGTGGCCGCCTGTTCCAGGCCGGCGTTCTCTTTCGGCTTGATGTACTTTTTCCACGCCGCCGGGCCAAAAATAAGCAGGGCCGCCACGACGCACGCCCCGATGGACCACCCGGCGATCTGTCCCGTCATCGATTTTTTCTTCCGCGTCGGCGGCCCCATGTAACGCACCGGTATGGCGGCCGGGCCGTGAGGGGCGGCGGGGGCCATGGCCAAGCGCGGTCCGTGCGGCGCAGGCTCCCCGGGCGCTTGGGGCACGATCAAGGGCGTCTGGCAGGAGGGGCAATTGATCTGGAGACCGGAGTGTTCGGGGGTGGCCTGGATGTTCTGCTGACAATTGGGGCAGGAAAACTTGAATTCACTCATATACAGAGCATTGGCCCCAAGGCTACACCGTCCGCCGCGATTCGTCACCAATCTTCTGGCGCTTTTTCAGTTGCCGCGAATCTCGAAAGGCAGCTCGGGAAATTCATTGCCGAGTCGTTTGGCCCGATACCGTGGATAAACTTTGAGAAATGCCGGCTGCAACACGTAAAGAGGTTTGCCCGTTTGCTGACACGCCTGCTGCAGCATCTCCTGCAGATCGCGCTCCTTGTCAGCCTTGTCCTTTGGATCACAAAACTCCGCCTCGAACATTTTGCTTAAAACATCTTCACGTTTCATGAAATGCTTCTTTAAGCACAGCGTCCGCCTCGGCGTAGGAAATCGTCTGGTCGTGAAACATTTTGAAGTTGTTGCGCAGCAATCTCGTTTCCGCTTCGATACATTCAACCGAAAGTCCCACGGCGGCCAGATCATCTTGCGATCTGCCTTTCCGGGCGACGTTGCCGGCGAACTCCCCAAACGCGATCAAAGCCAGGCAAACCTTTCTGTGACTCGCCAAATCCTCCGGCGCGGGTTTGTCGGTTAATTGGTTCGCCTCGAAAAACCTCATGTGCTTCGCCGCAAAAAACCATTGAATGACCCGCTGGCGGAAAATTTCCATCGGCGCCGGCTCCGGCCTGAACTCTTCGGTGTAGAATTCAAGCATGTTGCCGCCGCGATGCCCGCCCAAACCGGCTGGCCTCTCTGCGACTTGACTCATACCCGATAACCTAACAGTTGGATACAACGCTGTATAGGGGAAAAGTGTCCAAATTCTGCAACAGCCCGGTCAGCCATAGAGCCTCCGTCCGCGGCTCAAGATAGCGTTTTCGAGTGAGGTTTTGAGCTCCTTCACCCGGTCCACCTCCAGCCGCGTTTCCACCAGCACGTCCTTGGGCATCCGCAGTCCGCGCAGGCACCGATGTGCCCGTTGTGAGCGGCGGATGGGCGTTTCATCGCTATGCGGCACGACCACCAGCAGGTCAACGTCGCTGTCCTCGTGCGGATGGCCCCAGGCGTGTGAGCCATAGAGCCAGAGTAATGCCTCAGTGACGGCGGATTTTGAGCCGAAATCAGGACGAGTCGAACAACAGTCTGTACGGGTCGCGCTTTTGGTTTTCCGCCAATGCGTCCAGGCAGCGATGGAAAACATCGAAAACGTT
>Ga0326728_10007278_pt1 | contig 28693 bp, 26 predicted proteins | sample MB3enrmetagenome_FD_207602 | JGI IMG/M metagenome (GOLD analysis project Ga0326728, IMG submission 207602) | Lab enriched peat soil microbial communities from McLean, Ithaca, NY, United States - MB31MN | ecosystem: Environmental > Terrestrial > Soil > Wetlands > Peat | place: USA: New York... | reverse complement strand
GCATTGCCGATTCGGCGCTCGTGATCGGCGATCCCGCGTTCACTTATCGCGGTTCGGCGGAGGTTTATGACCTTGCCGCGGAATGGAAGAAGTTTACGGGATTACCGTTTGTGTTCGCCTTCTGGGCAGGCCGGGCGGACCAGAACCTCTCTTTGTACCGAAACGACTTCGAGGAGTCGCGCCAGTTCGGCCTGGCTCACATCGACGACATCGCAGCCGAATACGCCGTGAAGCTCCATACGGATCCTGCGGACGTGAAGGTTTACTTGACCGAGAATATCGATTATTCTCTGGATGAGGAGAATTGCAGGGGGTTGCGTCTCTTCTTCAAGCTGGCGTACGAGGCAGGCATTATCCCAGTTGAGAAGGAATTGCGGTTCGTGTAACGATGGCATTAACTCCAACCCAAGCGCTCGACATGTTGAAGTCCGACGATCTGCTCGGCCTCGGCCTCGAGGCGGACGCCGTGCGCAAGCGCCTGCATCCGGAAGGCGTGGTCACCTACATCGTCGACCGCAACATCAATTATACGAACATTTGCACGGAGTACTGCTCGTTTTGCGCCTTCTATCGCCCCGTGGGTTCGCCCGAAGGATACCTACAGGCGCGCGACTCGATCTTCCAGAAGATCGACGAAACGCTGGCCCTGGGCGGGACGGGAATCCTGATGCAAGGCGGCCTTCATCCCGACCTCAAGATTGATTATTACGAGAACCTGCTTTCGAGCATCAAAGGGCGCTACCCTTCTCTCCATTTGCATTGCTTCTCGTCCCCGGAAATCCTGAACATCGCGGAAGTCTCCGGCCTGAATGTACGCGACACCATAATGCGCCTCATGGACGCGGGGCTCGACTCGATCCCCGGCGGAGGAGCGGAAATCCTGGACGACGAGGTACGCCGGCGGATTGCGCGCCTGAAGTGCACGACCGAGGAGTGGTTCCTGGTGCACCGCACCGCGCACCAGCTCGGCCTGCGCACTACCGCCACCATGATGTTCGGCTGCGGCGAAACTCTCGAACATCGCATCAGCCACTTCGAGCGCGTCCGCCAATTGCAGGAGGAGACCGGCGGCTTCACCGCCTTCATCCCCTGGCTCTTTCAGCGCGAAAACACCTCGCTCGGCAATTTCGTCAAGGAAGAAGCCACGGCCATCGATTACCTGAAAACGCTTGCGGTCTCCCGCATCTACTTGGATAACATCCTCAATGTGCAGGCGTCCTGGCTCACGCCCGGCCACAAAATCTGCCAGATCGCCTTGCGCTTTGGCGGCAACGACGTGGGCAGCATCCTCATCGAGGAGAATGTTGTCCGCGCCGCCGGCGTCACCCGCACCTCAAGCGAAGAGCAGCTCCGCCGCATGATCGCCGAGGCCGGCTTCCGCCCCGTCAAGCGCGACACGCTGTACCGCACTTATTTCCTGAATTAGTACTTTTGCCCTTCGTGGATCAAATCTTTGATCTTCAGTCCGCCCAATCGATTGCCTTTTCGGATTTCCAGGATGTCGGCGACCGCCTCAGCGGGAGTCTTAACCGGATGTGAAGGAGGCGAAGTGAATCCGATGCGGCGACGGGGGCGCGGCGGGGCTTCCACTAGCTTGCGGATGGCGTCAAAGATGGCTGTTATCTGCGCATCGTGTCCCTGGTACTTTCTCTCCAGGTCTTCCAGCTTCCGCAGAACGTCTTTGTGGGCCGACAGCATCTCCCGCAACCTTACGAATGCTCGCATGATGATGATGTTCACCTGGATGGCCCGTTTACTGTTCAGGACAGATGAGAGCATGGCCACTCCGTGCTCGGTAAATACATAAGGAGGCTAGCGGCGGCCTCCGCGGCCTTTGTTTGAGGTTTCAATTTGAAACCTCAAAGCGCGGGCCTCTTCCTTCGTGAGCTGAAACATGAAATCGTCGGGGAAGCGGTCCCTATTCCGCCGAACTGCCAAGTTCAGTGATTTTGTTGGCGTCTCGTAAAGCTCGGCCAAGTCGCTGTCGAGCATCACCTTCTGCCCACGAATGAGGTATATCCTGCGTTCAATCACTTCGACCGGCACCATGAGCTTTTGTGTCATCACTCTGTCCATGCGCCCGGCTGGCATTGTGGGACCTTCCTTCCGATGGCCCAGAAGGTCTTTGCCTCGACTCACCAGGCGGAATATAATACATCAATAGAATGTCAACAGCGACAGCGGCCAAAAAACCACGCCGGCCTACAAGCAGTCTGGAGCAGGACGCGTATCTCAGCCTCTTGCGCGCGGCGGACGCTCTGGCTCGCGGCGCCGAAGAGGTGACCAAGCCTTTCGGCCTTTCCGGCACTCAATACAACATTCTGCGCATTCTGCGCGGCGCCGGAGCCCAGGGTCTCTGCTGCCACGAGGCAGCGGAGCGCATGCTCACTCACGACCCGGACATCACCCGCCTGCTGGACCGGCTCGAGCGGCGCGGCCTTATCGTTCGAGCCCGCGCGAGTTCGGACCGGCGGGTTATCACGGCGCAGATCACGCCGGAAGGGCTGCGTATCCTCGCCAAGCTGGATAAACCCATCGAGGAATGCCACCGGCGGCAGTTCGGCCACCTCGGGCCGCGCCGCCTCGCGCAGTTGATTGAGCTTCTCAATTCCGCCCGTACCCGCCCGCAGCGCTGACCTTTACCAGGTGTAACCTCTGCACCCTCTTCTGCATCATATAGTCGTTGTAACGATTATCGTGATGCGCTGAAAGGGACCCGCGGGGCCGGACGAACCAGCCCTGAGGCCTTTCAGTCCCAAATAACCAGGGAGGAAACCATGCCAGTGATGGAATCAGAGCGACAAACGGTCCGTATTCCCGCAGGCGTGCAGGGACTTTTGGAACGCCGGTACAGCCCCTATGCTTTTTCGCCGCGCCCGGTTGAACCGGAAAAACTGCGTCAACTGTTTGAGGCCGCCCGCTCGGCGCCTTCGAGCTACAACGAGCAGCCCTGGCGCTTCGTTGTGGCCAGGCGGGAGGACGCGGAGGGTTTTGGACGGCTGCTCGACACGCTCGTCGACCAGAACCGAAAGTGGGCTCGCAATGCGCCGGTGCTGGTGCTTTCCGTCGCCAAAGTCGATTTCACGCACAGCGGCCAACCCAACCGCCACGCCTGGTACGATGTCGGCCAGGCAGCGGCATACCTCACCCTTCAAGCCACCGAACTCGGTCTGCACGTTCACCAGATGGCCGGCTTTGACCCTGTGAAAGCGCGCCAACTTCTCAACATCCCGGAGGGTTACGAGCCGGCGGCGATGATGGCCGTGGGCTATCCGGGCGAATCCGAGTCGCTCCCGGAAGCGCTCCAGCAATACGACAGCACTCGACGCCCGCGCAAGCCGCTTGATACACTTCTCTTTGAAGGGACCTGGGCCAACCCGTGGTCCCCGGCCCATAGGCGTTAACCTAAGCGTTTCTGACGGGTCCCGAAGGGACCCAAGATCATTAGCCGTAGGTGAAACCTACGGAAAGCGCCAGCTACAAGAAAGAGCCAACCCCGCAGGGGTTGAATTCGACCCCTCCGGGGTCGGGGCAAGCACAAGGAAGGGGCCATTCCTCCGTAGGTTTCACCTACGGCTAGTGATCTTAATGCCCTTCGGGCATTCAATCTGCAGAGCCTCCGCTTTAGGTTAACGCTTATGGGTCCCCGGCCTCGGGCGACAGGTCAACTACCGGAATCAACTGATCAAGGAGGATTTGGCAATGCTCGCTCAATTGTTGCAAACCGACGCGAATTGGGTGTCGACGATATTGAGGGTGGTGTTGGGAGTCGTCATCTTTGCCCATGGGGCGCAGAAAATGCTCGGCTGGTTCGGCGGCTACGGCTTCAGCGGCACGATGGGCTTTTTCACCAAGTCCATGGGCATCCCCGCTCCGTTCGCCTTCCTGGCGATTTGCGCCGAGTTTTTCGGAGGCTTGGGCCTGATCCTGGGGCTCTTAACCCGCATCGCCGCCTTCGGCGTCGGGGTGAACATGCTGGTCGCCGTCGCGACGGTGCACTGGAAACACGGACTGTTCGCGAACTGGACTGGGGCCCAGAAAGGCGAGGGCTTTGAGTTTCACCTCCTGGCGCTCGCCATCGTCGTTGCTATCATCGTCCAGGGCGCCGGCGCGCTTTCCTTGGATCAGGTGGTTTATCGTTTGTTAGGCTGAATTGCCCCCGCCGCCGAGGTGCCAATCGCAAGTCGAGCGGCGCCCCCGTGCTGCGCGGGCGACGGCCCGCGGGGGGAGGGGTCCTGGCGATTTTTTGATCTTTCGGTCTTCTTGTCTCTTGACAAACCCTCCAGCATAGGCTAGCATGATGGACTGGAGCACGGCTGAGCCCCCACCTCGCCGCGGACGCTATGCGGCATCCATGTCTCGACCCCATCCCTAAACGACCCAATCCGATCGAGCAGTCCGCCGAAGGACATTCGGAGTGCGTCAGGCGGCCGCCTTTTTGTCACCCACTCTGCCGGACAATACGCCGCTGCAAATCCGCAACTTCGCTGCTGCACCCTAAAATCTACGGAACAAAGCGAGAATGTCTATGAAAACAAAGGAACGGCCTAGAGATCAACCACCCCTAGCCCCTCCTTATCCAAGGAGGGAAATTCCCGGACTCCCCTCCTCGGGTGAGGAGGGGGTGGGGGTAGTGGGACATTACGACCTTGGTGAGAGATCGGGTTTGCGCCGTCGAAAACCGGGCGGAACAAAGCGAGAATGTCTATGAAAACAAAGGAACGGCTCAGAGATCAATCACCCCTACCCCTCCTTATCCAAGGCGGGGAATTCTCGGACTCCCCTCCTCGCATGAGGAAGGGGTGGGGGTGGTGGGACCTTGGCGTGAAAACCAGTTCTGTGGCATCGAAAACGAGGGAACAAAGCGAGAATGTCTATGAAAACAAAGGAACGGCTCGGAACGGAGTTAGCATTCCCGGACTGCGCAGAACGTACTGGTTTTTGTCGTGCCAATCTGCTAAGGTTCCGGTTCTTATATCCGCAATCTTCCGCTTGAGGAGTGCAACCCGATGACAGAGGAATGGAAGCCTTCGACCGACGAGCCGCAGCGCGCGACCTTGGACCGACGAGAATTCCTGGCCGGCGCAGGAGCGGCGGCATTTTCGTTCTCAATCATGAAACCCGAGCTGGTCCGTGGGTCGCAAGCCAACTCGAAGATCGCCCTCGGCATGATCGGGTGCGGGGGCCGGGGGACCTGGATTGCCGATCTATTTCGGCAGCAGGGCGGGTACGAAATCGTGGCCGCCATGGACTACTTCCCGGACCGGGTGAACCCCTTCGGCGAGAAGTTCAGCGTGGCGCCGGAGCGCCGTTACTCGGGCTTGTTGGGTTACCGTCGAATGCTGGAAGGCAAGCTGGATGCCGTGGCCATCGAGAGCCCGCCCTATTTCCATCCCGAACAGGCCGCCGCTGCCGTGGACGCGGGAGTGCACGTCTATCTCGCCAAGCCGGTTGCCGTGGACGTGCCCGGGTGCCGAAGCATCGAGGAAAGCAGCAGCAAAGCTTCGGCCAAGAACCGATGCTTTCTGGTGGACTTCCAAACCCGCACCGATCCGTTTTACCAGGAAGCGATCCGGCGCGTGCACAACGGCGAGATCGGCCCCATCCTGTGCGGCGAAGCCGCTTACTGGGCGGGGTCGCCGTTCACGCGCCCCGTGGAGCAGTTACGGGCCAACCCTTCGGACCCGGAGCGCCGCTTGCGCGCCTGGGGCGTGGACCGGGTGCTCTCAGGAGATATTATTACAGAGCAAAATATTCACTCTATAGATGTTGCTACATGGATAATGGACGCTTACCCGCTGCAGGCCTCGGGCATGGGCGGGCTGAAGTCCCGCACGGAAGGCAGTTGCTGGGACCATTTCTCGGTCGTCTTCACTTTCCCTGAGGAAGTGATGGTGACCTTCGCCTCGAAGCAGTTCGGCGAGGGCTACGACGACATTCTCTGCCGCATGTATGGCACCAAGGGCGTCATCGACACCCACTACGCCGGAAGCGTGGCGATCTGGGGCAAGAACCCTTACGAAGGAGGAAAGTCGCCGGGACTGTACAAAGACGGTGCGGTGCGCAACATCGCGACTTTCTATGAGAACGTCACCGGGGGCCGCTTCTCTAATCCCACTACGGCGCCCAGCGTGAGGAGCAACTTGACCACGATCCTGGGCCGCACGGCCGCCTACCATCGCGCCGAAGTTACGTGGGAGCAATTAATGAGGTCCGAGGAAAAGATGGACCCCCAGCTTTACGGCTTAAAGGAGTAAAGCACTTTGAACAGCCGCCAGCGTGTCAAGGCCGCCATCGCTTTTGCTGATCCCGATCGAGTGCCGATCTCTCATGCCGTGCTTCCGGCGGCGCAGCTCAAGTACGGCCAGGCTCTGAATGAAATCCTGGCCGAATTCCGCGAAGACTTCGGCTGGGACTACATGCCGGACATGGCCCTGGCGGATTTCCCCGCGGTGTACCAGCAGGGAAGAAATACCGACGATTTTGGCACCGTGTGGTGTTCCCAATGGCTCGGCGTTTGCGGCATTCCCATCGAATGGCCGCTCCGCGACCTGAGCCACTACGGAGAGTTCAAGTGGCCGTGCGACTTTAGCGCCGGCCCTCCCCGCGGAAGGCTTTACAGCGGGCACATGATGGGCTACGACGGCCGCTGGTATGCTCGCGGCGCGTGGATCACCTACTTTGAGCAGCTCCAGCAGTTGCGCGGCATGGAAAACTTCCTGATGGATATCGCCGGAGAGTCGAAGGAGTTCTACCGCCTGCTCGACGATATGCTGGAGTTTAACTTGAGATGGATCGACCAGTGGACCAGCCTCGAATACGACGGCCTGCACTTTGCTGACGACTGGGGCGGCCAGACCGGCTTACTGATCAAACCCGCAGCCTGGCGGCGAATTTTCAAACCCCGCTACGCGCAGATGTTCCAGCGGGCGCGGGCGCGCGGCATGGATGTCTGGTACCACACGGACGGGCAAGTAAGAGACATATTCGGTGACCTGATCGAGATCGGCGTGCAGGTGATCAATTGCCAGGTCCCGGTGGTAGGCCACGAATGGATCGCCAGAAACGTTAGGGCACGCGTGGCGATTCGCACCGACATCGACCGGCAGCGGGTCATGCCCCTGGGTTCAACAACGGAAGTGAAAGAAGAAGTGCACCGGACCTTCGAGGCGTGCGGTTCCTCTCGCGGCGGTATCATTGCTTGCGGCGAGGTCGGCCCGGACGTGCCGCTGGAAAACATCCGTGCCATGTACGAAGCTTTCCGCGAGCATGGTACCTGCCGTCGCACGGACTCCTCGTAGGGGCAACCCGCGTGGTTGCTCACGGCGGCCGCAAGGGAGTCTGTGTGAGAACCTCATTCAGGCTGTCATTCCGAGCGCAGCGAGGAATCCCGCTCTGAGTGCATTCAAGCCAGTGCGAGATTCCTCGTCGCCTTCGGCTCCTCGGAATGCCACGTGAACTGAGTTCTTACAGAGACAGCTCAAGGACCGCCCGAAGACTGGGATGAATCGGAGTCGAACCGATGATTGCCGAGAGAATAACAGTTGTCGAGGGGGACATCACAAAGCAGCAAGTGGACGCTATTGTGAATGCTGCGAACACGACCCTGCTGGGCGGTGGCGGAGTGGACGGCGCCATCCATCGCGCCGCGGGGCCTGGGCTGCTCGAGGAGTGCAGGACGCTGGGCGGTTGCCGCACCGGCCAGGCCAAGATCACCAAGGGCTACAACTTGCCGGCGAAATGGGTGATTCACACCGTGGGCCCGGTTTGGCAGGGTGGCGGGCGGAGCGAAGATGCGTTGTTGGCGAGTTGTTACCGGGCTTCTTTGCAGTTGGCGGTCGAGAACGGTGTTCGCGCCATCGCCTTTCCCGCCATCAGTACGGGCGTCTACGGCTTCCCCTTCGAGCGCGCCACAGCCATCGCAGTAAGAGAAGTGAAACGGTTCCTGGAAGAGACTCCGTCTCTGGAGAAGGTAGTTTTTGTGTGCTTCGGCAAATCTGCCTATGAAGGCTACTTGGGTAATATCTAAGTTTAACCACCGCGCCGACCTTCAGATCAGCAGGTGTCCTGACAAGCCGGAGCGCCACGGTTCAAATAAAGGCAGCCGCCGCCGCTACAACTATTTGACTTTTCCTTAACCCCTAAGGTAATTTCATGGACGGGGCAAATAGCTCCATCCTCAGCCTATGACTTCTGAACCCAGCGTAGTGGAAGTGACTCTTGAGAGTGATCTCAAGAATCTCGAGGTGGCGGAAGAGATCGTGCGCAGAGTTGCCGGAACAGCAGGCTTCGGCGAGGAGTCCGAGCACCAGATTGAAATGGCCGTGCACGAAACGATGATCAACGCCATCTGGCACGGAAACAAGAATGACGCCAGCAAGCGCATCTGGCTGAGGTTTGAGATTCACAAGGACCGGCTCGAGATTCGTATTCGGGACCAGGGTGTCGGCTTTAATCTCGCCGACGTACCGGATCCCTGCTCAGGCGACAACCTGTTGAAGGTGTCCGGTCGAGGGATATTCTTGATCCGTACTTTTATGGATGAATTCCACGTGAAGCACCTTCCCGGCTCCGGGACCGAGGTCACCCTGGTGAAGCGAATTGATCCGGCACACCAACTCAAACAAGGAGGAACCGACCGTGAGCATGAAAGCCACAATTCGACAAGTTGATTCCGTGATAGTCATTGACGTTAGCGGCAGGATCACTCTGGGAGAAGGCTGCGCGCAGCTGCGCGAGCTTATTCGGGACCAGTTGAGCAAGGGCCACAAGCAGATCTTGCTTAACCTTGCCGACGTCACCTACATCGACAGTTCCGGCATCGGTGAACTCGTCAGCGCCTTCACGGCGGTTTCAAACCAGGGAGGACAGTTGAAGCTCCTGAAGCTTACCAAAAAGGTTCATGACCTTCTGCAGATTACCAAGCTCTACACCGTCTTCGACATCCACGACGACGAAGCCAAAGCCATCGCCAGCTTCCAACAAGCCTAGCGGCAGCCCGAGGCTGTGCAGCCGCTGCCGGGTCGCGCGGACCCCGGTCCCGGGGGTCCGCGTCTTGCCCAATGACCTGGTTGAAAGGGCGAGCCTCGCGACACGCGGTCCGCTTTAAGATATCCCGCCATAGCGTTCTGAGTGGTCATGGGTCTTCGACCCACCCGAAGGAATTACACATCCCCTTCCGCACGCAGACCCGTTTCGTCACGCTACGCATTGGGGCGTTTGATCGCGAATTTCTCCAGCCGATATTGCAGCGTACGGAAAGTCATTCCCAGCAGTTGAGCGGCCCGGGTGATGTTCCAGTTTGAACGCTGGAGGGCCTCCAGGATCTTGGCCTTTTCATGTTCTTCCCAGGTTCCCTCGGGAATGATGGGGCGGAGCGCTTCCTCGGAGGGTTGGGCCGGCGCGGCCGTCAGAGCCGGGACGTGCTGAAGGACTTCCGGGGGAAGATCCCGAAGTTCCACGCAGTCTGCCTCTCCTAACACCACGGCACGCTCCATGGCCCATTCGAGCTGCCGAATGTTCCCCGGCCAATAATAATTCCTGATGGCTTGAAGGGCCTCCGGCGAAATCTTCTCCACTCTGCGGCCATCGACGAAAGCGGCTTTCCGCATGAAATGGTAGGCCAGCGTATCGATGTCGTCTCCCCTTTCACGCAGGGGCGGACAAACTATGGGGATGACGTTCAAGCGGTAGTAAAGGTCCTCGCGAAACTTGCCGTCTTTGACAATCTGCTCGAGGTTCTTGTTGGTGGCGGCGATAATGCGCACGTCCGTTTTGATGGCCTCGGTGCCGCCCACGCGGATGAATTCGCGTTCCTGCAACACGCGAAGTATCTTGGCCTGCATCCCCAAGCTGGTGTCTCCGATTTCATCCAGAAACAGCGTGGATTGATGCGCCCTCTCGAACAGGCCCTTCTTTTGTTGATGAGCGTCCGTGAAGGCGCCTTTCTCATGGCCGAAGAGTTCGCTTTCCAAAAGGGTCTCGGTGAGCGCCGCGCAGTTGATGGCCAGGAAGGGGCGCTCGGCACGAGGGCTGTTGCGGTGAATCTCACGCGCCACCAGTTCCTTCCCCGTACCGCTCTCCCCCAGGATAAGGACCGTGTGGGCCGTGGGAGCCACCTTCAGGACCATGCGCATCATGGCCTTGGTTGCGGGTGAGTCACCCAGAATGGCTCGCTTGAGGGTCGCCAGGCGGTCAAAAACCTCCGCCACGACCCTCAACAACTCGTCACGGTCGACGGGTTTCTCCAGGTACTGGTAAACGCCCCGCCGCGTCGCTTCCACGGCCGACTGGATGGAAGGGTAACCGGTGATGAGGATGACCGCCACCGCGGGGTCCTCACCCACGATCTCGCTTAACAACTCAATGCCCGTCATTCCGGTCAAGTTCAAGTCGGTAATGACCAGATCGAAGCGACGATGCGAAAGCAAATGAAGGGCGACCTCGCCGCTGGGAGCGGTTTCCGTGGCATAGCCCTCATCCTGCAGGATGTCGTTATAGATTTCGCGTTGACGCTGCTCGTCGTCAACTACCAGGATACTTGCGGAGGTCATTGAGCGTTTTCCTTACGTTGCAGGGGAAGCAGCCAGCTCGGCGCGCTCCGGCTGCGAAGGTTGGGGAACGGGAAGCTCGACCACCAAGTCTGTCCCAGCGTGGACTCCGTCATCGACGAAGACTCGTCCCGCGTGATCCTCGACGATTTTCTTGGCGATGGCCAATCCCAGACCGAAGCCGGTCGCTCTGGTCGAATAAAAAGGCGCAAAGACTTTCTCGCGTTCCGCGTAAGGGATACCGGGGCCCGTGTCGGCAAAGTGCAACTGGAGGCAATCCCCGTTCTTGGGAGACTTCGTGGTTACCGCGTAAATGCGCAGTTGGCCTCCCCCCGGCATGGCCTGGATCGCATTGGTCAGGATGTTCAAGAAACAGGTCTTCATCTGCGCCGAATCCAGGCGAAAAATCGGCAGGTCCAGCGCCAGGTCTTGCTTGATCTGGATGCCCTGGTTGCTCGCCTGCCGGCCCACCACCGTCAGCGCTTCGGTCAGCGTCGCCTTAAGGTCGCAGGGCACGAGCATCGGGGGCGCTTGGCGTCCGGCGGTCAGCACGTCATTCACCAGGTGATTCAAGCGGCTGATTTCGTCCTTGATATTCGCCAAGTTTCGTTGCAGGTCGCGCGCTACCCGGTCGTCGCCGTCCTGATGCTTGGCGCGAATCTGGTCGATGGAGAGATTGATGAAGTTCAGGGAGTTGCGAACTTCGTGCGCCACCGTCGCCGCGAACCGCCCCAGCAAGGAGAGTTTCTCCGCTTCATTCAGCCGTTCCTGAAGCGCCCGGTTCTCCCGCAACTTTTCCACCATCTGGTTAAATGTCTGCGCCAGCAGGCCGATCTCGTCCTCGCCAGTAGAAGGCAGCGAGACATACAGGTTGCCTGCGGCCACCTGCTGGGCGCCCTTCACCAGTTGATCCACCGGCTTGGTGAAACGAAATGCCAGGTACAGCACCACGCACAAGGCCGCCAGCATCGTTCCCAGAATCCAAACGAGCCGCTGCTTGTACCACAACCGAGAGAGAGTTGTAACCCGATCGGGTTCGCCATGGATAAAGGCATATCCGATCACCTTATCGCCCAGCACTAAGGGATATTGAATTGTGAAGCCGGGTTGATCAGTTGAGGCCGAAGGCTCGATAACAGGAAACTCTGCGTCCAGACGCACGGGATCCTTCCGGGTTTCAAGTCGCCGCTTCTTGATGATGATCTTCTTTCCCACCTGGATGGTCGGGTTGTTGCTCGACACCACTTTGCCTTCTGTGGAAGTGATGGATACGCTGGAAAGACCCAGTTCCTCGTATCTCTTCTGGTAGAGTCTTAGAGCCTCGTCTACACTCGCTTTCGGGGGAATTTGAGTTTGCGCCAGCTGGCTGACGGTCACTAGCCGCGATGCCTCCCCGGACACGTAGTTCAGAATCTCGCGCCGGTGGTTGACGTAGTTCCAGGTGAGAATAGCGCCCGTACACGTCATGGTGACAAACATCACCAGCGCCAGGCGCGTACGGAATCGGAGGTTGAGGTGTAAGGACCGCAAGATCATTCTCTCGCTACTTCTCGGCTTCTCTATCCTATAAGAACGGTGAGCTAGCGTCAATTGAGGGTAGCGCCAGCCTTTCGCTCACCTTCCGCAACCTCCACCCTCTTGGGGGCATCCAAAGGAAAGTTCGCAGGGTATTCACAGACTTCAAAAAATAGAGTACCGTTTCTAGGAACCGACGCCCTATGCGCGAAGCACTCACCCTATTCTGTGCCGGGCTCGCCTTGCTGGGCTCTGCATCTCGCGGCCACGCCGGGGTGGCGCTTTCCACCGCCATTCCGCTCGATTTGGGGTTCCGCCAAATGTATAATCTCCAGTTCGAGGAGGCGCACCGAACGTTCAAGGGCTGGGAGCAATTGCATCCGGACGACCCGCTGGGACCTGCTTCGGATGCTGCGGCTTACCTCTTTTCCGAATTCGACCGCCTGGGAGTGCTGCAGTGGGAGCTGTTTTTAGACGATGAGAAATTCAAGCAGAGCAAGAAGCTGGCTCCCGACCCGGTAACGAAAAGGGCCTTTGATGCGTCAGTGACATTGAGCGAGCAGGTCGCCGATCGTGTGCTGGCGCGGTCGCCGCGGGATGGGAACGCCCTTCTAGCCAAGGTCATGGACCTGGGGCTACGTTCGGATTATCTGGCCTTAATCGAAAAGAGATATCTGGCCTCCGTGGGAGACATGAAGAGCGCCGGGATTCTCGCCCAGCAACTGTTGGCCGTTGACCCGACTTGCTACGATGCCAATCTGGCCATCGGAGTAGAGAACTACATTCTGGGGTTGAAACCCGCCCCGGTTCGCTGGGTCTTGAGGATGTTCGGAGCGCAGACAGATAAGGACCAGGGGATTCAGAAACTCCGGCTGACGGCTGAGAAAGGGCACTACCTGCTTCCCTTCGCGCAGCTACTGCTCGCCGTTGCTGCTCTGAGGGATAAAAACAGCAATCAAGCAAGGGAACTGCTCGCCGGGCTGGTGCAGCAGTTTCCCAATAACACGCTATACCGTAGAGAACTCGTGCGGCTTCATTAGAGATCGTGTCCGGGGCTTCGCTCAGCATGACATGACGCGGGGCTACGGCGGGGGTGGGTCAGAGCGATGCGAATCGCGGCTGTGGCAAGCGCATTTCCCGAGCATCACTACACCCAGAAAGTTCTGGTTGAGGCGTTGCAGAAGTATTTCGGAGCAAAGCTCTCCAATCCGCAGCGCTTGGAACGGATCTATTCCCACATGGCTGTGGAAGCGCGCTACCTTACGCTTCCCCTCAGCGCCTACTACGAGATTGCTTCCTGGGGAGAGGCGAACAACGCCTTCATTGAAACCGCTCAAGTGTTGGGCGAGCAGTCCCTTTGCCGGGCGCTGGCGCGGGCAGGGCTGGACGCCGGCGAGATTGCCACTCTCATTGTCGTGTCCGTGACCGGCATCGCCAGCCCCTCGATTGATGCGCGGCTGGTCAATCGCATGGGGCTGTCTCCGAATATCAAGCGCGTCCCGATCTTCGGTTTAGGGTGCGTGGCCGGTGCTGCGGGCATTTCCCGCGCCGCCGACTACGTCCGCGCCTACCCCGGCCAGGTCGCGGCGCTGCTTGCGGTCGAGCTTTGCTCGCTCACCATACAGCGTGATGACCTCTCGATCGCCAACCTGATTTCCGCCGCCTTGTTTGGAGATGGGGCGGCGGCGGTGCTCGTGACCGGATCGGAGAGGGAAGCGGCAGGGCCGGAAATTCTGGCCACTCGCTCGGTCTTCTATCCCCACACCGAGCAGGTGATGGGGTGGGATATTTCCGAAAAAGGATTCACGATCGTGTTGTCGCCCGAAGTGCCGGCCATGGTGGAACGCCACTGGGCGCATGACGTGGACGAGTTTCTGGGCGAGAATGGTCTGTCCCGAAAAGACATCGGGAGCTGGATTCTGCACTCGGGTGGCCCCAAAGTGCTTGCGGCGATGGCGGCTACGCTGAAACTTCCTGACCGGGCCCTCGAGGTCTCCTGGGAATGCCTGCGGAGGGTGGGCAATATCTCCTCGGTATCAGTCCTTCTGGTGCTCGAGGAGGTGATGCAGCACCGGCGCCCCGCCCCGGGGACGTTCGGCCTCCTAGGAGCGATGGGGCCCGGCTTCTGCTCGGAACTCGTATTGCTCCGCTGGTCATAACGTCGCTCTGCAAATAGCACTTGATCGAGCGCCCTCATCCGTGGTGGGTCAGATTTGAGACTACGACACACTTTCATTTGGGTTGCCCTGGTTTTTGTCTTCACCACACCTCTCTCCTTGTCCGCACAAGAAGCGGTGTTCGAACTCGACCCGGCGCAAACCCACATTGAATTCACCCTGCCTGGGACTATTCGCGCGGTGCACGGGACCTTCAAACTCAAAAGCGGGACGATTCGCTTCAACCGCGCTACGGGAAAAGCCGGCGGTTCGGTCGATGTCGACATGACCAGCGAGGAGAGTGACAACGTTTCGCTGGATCGCAAAATCCTGGGAGAAGTTCTGGAGACCCGCAAATACCCGGAGGCGGCTTTCATCCCTGCCCATATCGACGGCCGCCTGGAAACCGAAGGTGAGTCGGCACTTCAACTGAGCGGGACGTTCAAGCTGCACGGTATCGAACACGATTTGATGGTCGAAACCACGGTAACCCGGAACGGTGACCAATTGACCGCCACCACTCAGTTCCAGATCCCCTACGTGGATTGGGGTATGAGGAATCCCGGCGGCATGCTCCTGCGCGTGGGCAACCAAGTGGAAATTAATATAAAGACCGTCGTCCGCATCACCCTGCCCTCCGCACCACACTAAGTCGCCGGAATTGTCTTGACAAACCCTCCTGCGCGGGATAATCTTCCAACATGATTTAATGACTGACCGTTCAGTCAGTAAAATGACGAAGCGCCATGAGTGCAAAGCGTCCAACCCGGCGCAGCCCCAAGAAAACGCTCCGGCGGGGGCGGAAGCCCAAAGAGGGACGCCCTCAAGAAATCCTGGCGGCTGCCTTCGAGGAGTTTGCCGCCAACGGCTATGCGGCCGCTCGCATCGAGGACGTTGCGAGGCGCGGAGGAATTGCCAAAGGAACGATCTACCTCTATTTCAAGGATAAGGAAGGGCTCTTCCGGGCCGTAGTTCGCAGCGTGATTCACCCTGTGTTCGAACAACTTGCCCCGTTCGTTGCGGCGTTTCCCGGCTCCGCGGAGGAGCTTCTCTGCGAGTTGTTGGCGCGCCAATATGCCCACGTCGTGAATAACGAAAAGGCGCGCGCTATTCTCCGCCTGCTGATTGCAGAGAGTGGGAAGTTCCCCCAGCTTGCAGACATCTTCCATCGCGAGATCATCGGTCCGGGCGTATCGGCGATGCGCAAGGTGCTCGCGAAGGGCGAGGCATCCGGCGAGTTCCGGAAAAGCAAAGTCAAGGACTTTCCGCAGATTGTGGTCGCTCCCGGGGTCCTCGCCACGATCTGGAGACTGGTCTTCGGTGAGCGAAACCAACTCAACCTGCACGCATTTATGGCGGCACACATGGATTTTGTGCTGCACGGCCTGCGGAGAAGAGGAGAACATTCATGAAGCTGCATCGGGGCTGGGCCGCGTTCCTGGCGACGTTGGCGCTTGTTCAGGGAAGCTTGGTGATCGCCCAACAGGTAAGTCCGCAACGGCTGACTTTGAGAGAAGCGATTGAGTTGGCGTTGAAGAATAACCTCAGCGTGCGGGTAGCCGGGACACAAGTGGACGAACTCGAGGGGACGCGCGAGCGCCGCGAGGCCTCGCTGCTGCCGCGCGTCTCCGGGAACCTGCTGGCGAACCGGCAGAACGTCAACCTGGGCGCCTTGGGGTTCACTTCGATTCCCTCGATCCCGATCCCTCCGGTTATCCCGGCTTTCAATCATTACGATTCCCGCATTCTCGCCAGCCAACCCCTGATTGACCGTGAGGCTTTCCACAATCTGAAAGCCACCGAGCGACAGGTGCAGGCCTCGAAGCTCTCTTATCAGGACACGCGCGACCTGGTGGTGCGGGAGACGGCGGGGCTCTATCTGGATTCGGAAGTGGGGTTCGCAGAGGTTGCGGCGGCGGAATCCCGCGTCACCACTTCCCAGGCCCTCGAAAAGTTGGCGCACGACCAGCACGACCAGGGGTTGGCGACGGCGGTGGATTTGGTTCGCGCCCAGGTGCAACTGGCACGCGACCGCCAAACCCTGCTGGTGGCGCGCGACGCCTACCAGACCTCGCTGCTCGTCCTGGCGCGCTTCCTGGGGCTGAGCCCCGGAACGCCGCTGGAACTGGCCGGGCACATGCAATTCCACAGCGTCCCCGTGCCCCCGATCGACGAGGCGCTTCGCACGGCGCTCGCGGCGCGTTCCGATTATCGCTCGCTCTTCTCCCAACGCGAGTCCCTGATTGAGCAGGAGAAGGCCACGCGAGCCCGCTATTTCCCCAAGCTGTCGGTCAACGGCGACTACGGCGCTCTGGGCACCGCTCAAACCATGGCGGGAATCGGCGAAATTCAAGGCACGATCAGCATCAGCCTTTTCGACTGGGACCGCACCGGCCAACGAAAGGAACTCGCGAGCCGCGTGCAACGCTTGAACCAGCAGATTGACGACCTCACTCGTGGAATCGAACAGGACCTGCGGAAGGCGCTGCTCGACCTCGATTCCGCCGCTAATCAGGTGAGCGTTACAGAATCTGCTCTGGCGCTTGCGGAGCGGGAACTCACTTTGGCGCAGGACCGCTTCCGCAATGGCGTAACGGACAACATCGAGGTTGTAACGGCGCAGGACACCCTGGCCAGTGCGCAGGATGATCGCATCATGGCGCTGGCACGCCACGCCGACGCGGGAATGGCCCTGGCGCGGGCGCTCGGCGCAACCGAGAAGATTTACCAGACGTACCTGGGCGAACCGTGAGCATGTGGCTTTGCTCCCCGAAGGGGAGCGCCTTGAGTAGCCGTGGGTGGAACCCACGGATCGGAAGGCATCAAGCGACATCCGGCCCCGAAGGGGCCGAACAGCCTTGGACAACCCCTCGCGGGGTTGGGCGCCCTCTCAGAGGAATACCAACCGTCGGCTGGCGCCCACGGCTACTCACGGTTCACCGCTTCGCGGTGGAGAGGTAAAACACCCATGAAACGCATAATTCCACTCCTGCTGCTGGCGGCTGCGGCCGCCGCGGCGGCAGTCCGGTATTATCCTCAATATTTTGGCAAACGCCCCGTCTCAAATCTGCTGAAGCTCTCGGGCAACATCGAAGCACACGAAAGCCTGGTCAGCTTCAAAGTGACTGGCCGCATCGTCGCCTTGCCGGTGGATGAGGGCATGACCATCAAATGCGGCGACCTGCTGGCGCGGCTTGACAACGACGATTATCGCCAGCAACTGGTGGTGGACGAAGCCGCGGCCAGCGTGCGGGATCGCCAACTCGCCCTCGGCCTGGCGGGCAGCCGCCACCAGGAGATTGAAGCAGCCCGGCAGGCCATCCTCGACGCACAGGCCGACCTCGAGCAAAGAAGAAAGGATTACGCGCGCTACCAGGCACTGGCCGAGAAGGACGAAATACCCACGCAGACCCGCGATCAGGCAGCCACCAGCGTGACTCGCGCGCAGGCTGCCTACGACCGGGCGAAACAGATCTACAACGAGTTGAGGGAGGGCACGCGCCGAGAGGAACTCGAGGTGGATCGGGCCAACGTTCATCAGGCGGATCAAAACCTTCATCTGTCGCGCATCCGGCTGTCTTACACCGTGCTGCGCGCGCCCTTCAACGGAGTGGTCCTGGTGCGGCAAGCGGAGTTGGGCGAAGTGGTTTCCCCCGGCACGCCCATCGTTACTCTGGCCGATCTGGACCATCTCTGGCTGCGCGTCTACGTGCCGGAAACTGATCTTGGCAAGGTGCACTGGGGCCAGTCTGTTGACGTGCGGACCGACACCTATCCTGACAAGATTTACCACGGCCGGATTTCCTTGATTTCCTCCGAGGCGGAATTCACCCCCAAGAGCGTCCAGACGGAGAAGGAGCGCGTCACGCTGGTCTATCGCGTCAAGGTGGATGTCGAGAACCCGAACTACGAGCTGAAGCCCGGAATGCCGGCCGACGCGTACATCAGGGTAAAGTGAGCGTGTCCGTCAACGAAGGGTGTCATTCCGAGCGCAGCGAGGAATCTCGCTAGGCTTCGCGCGCACCGGGCAAGAAAGACCAGGGCGAGATTCCTCGCTGCGCTCGGAATGACAAATCTGTGATTTAGATGTGTGTAGTTCTATGGATTCCTCTCCAGCCATCATCGTTTCCGCACTGAGTAAGCGCTTCGGCGAAGTGCGCGCCGTCGACGAACTCACCTTCGACGTCCACCCTGGAGAAATCTTTGGCCTGGTGGGGCCGGATGGCGCCGGAAAGACGACGGCGCTGCGCGTGCTCGCCGGCGTGCTCGATGCGGATTCGGGCTCGGCGGCCGTAGCCGGCTGCGACGTGGTGCGCGATCCCGAGGGCGCCAAGCATCACCTCAGCTACATGTCGCAGCGCTTCGGCCTTTACGAAGATCTGACGGTGGACGAGAACATCCGGTTTTACGCGGATATCTTCGGCGTCACCCGCAAGAAGCGCGAGCCGCGCTCCGCGGAGCTGCTGGCGGCGGCCGGCCTGAGCGATTTCCGCGCCCGCCTCGCCGGGAACCTCTCCGGCGGGATGAAGCAGAAGCTCGGGCTGGTCTGCGCCTTGATTCACACCCCCAAAGTGATCCTGCTCGACGAGCCCACCAATGGAGTGGATCCGGTGTCGCGACGCGACTTCTGGCGCATTCTTTATTCGCTGCTCGCGGGGGGCGTTGCCATTCTCACCTCGACCTCTTATCTCGACGAGGCCGAGCGCTGCCATCGCGTGGGGCTCCTGTACCAGGGGCGCTTGCTATTCTGCGATCAGCCCGGCGCGCTCAAGAAGAAATTCCCAGGCGAGATTCTGGCCGTGCACGCCTCTGAGCCGGCGCGCGTGCGCGATTTGCTCGCGAAGTCCGACGCAGTGCGCAGCGCGCTGCTGGTGGGCGACCGCGTCCATCTTTTCGTGGACGACGCCGCTCGCCGGCTTCCGGAATTGCGCGCCCGCCTCGAGGCGGCTGGCGCTGCCTACGATTCCATTCAATCGGTCGCGCCGACCATTGAGGATCTCTTCGTTTCGGCGCTGGATAGCTCCGGGTAGCGCGGACCGCCGGTCTTGCGGTCCGCGGCTTTTCTCTGGGCCCATGGACAAGCCGCGGACCGCAAGACCGGCGGTCCGCGCTACCCGAGAAATGACGTAACGTGATTCAAAACGACACATCAGTAGTGGTCGAAAATCTCACGAAGCGGTTCGGGTCGTTTACCGCCGTGGACCGCATCAGCTTTGCGGCTCGCCGGGGCGAGATTTTCGGTTTTCTTGGCCCCAACGGCGCCGGCAAATCCACCACCATCCGCATCCTGTGCGGCCTGCTGCGGCCCACCTCCGGCAAGGCGCTGGTGGCGGGAATCGACGTGGCGGCAGCCCCTGAAGCGGTGCGCCAGCAGATCGGCTACATGTCACAAAAGTTTTCGCTTTACAACGACCTGCGCGTCATCGAAAACCTGCGGTTTTTTGCAGGATTGTACAGCGTGCCCGCCCGCGACCTGCCGGACCGCCTGGCGTGGGCGCTGCGCATGGCCGGACTCGAGGGTCGCGAGCAATCCCTCACGCGCGCGCTGGCCACTGGCTGGAAGCAACGCCTGGCTCTGGGCTGCGCGGTCCTGCACCGGCCTCCCATCGTCTTTCTCGACGAGCCGACCTCCGGCGTCGATCCTGTCTCGCGCCGGAAGTTCTGGGATTTGATCTACCAGATGGTCGACGCGGGCGTCACGGTGTTCGTCACCACGCACTACATGGACGAAGCGGAATACTGCAACCGCCTGGTTATGATCGATCGCGGGCGCATCGTAGCGATGGGCACTCCCACGGAACTGAAGAACCGTTACATGAAAGGCCAGCTCTTGCTCGTCGAGTGCGAGCCGCTGGGGCCGGGCCTGGAAGCGCTGCGGGAAACTCCCGGTGTCCTCGATGCCGCGGTTTTCGGGAGCAGCTTGCATGCCGTCGTCGCCGACACCCAGGCTGCTCTGCCCAGGGTTCGGGAGTCCCTCGAGGCACGGCGCCTGCGCGTGGGACGGCTGGAGCAGATTCCGCCCAGCCTCGAAGACGTCTTCGTCTCGCTCACCGCAGGGCGCGAAGCCAGATTGGAGAAACCCGCATGAGTGGGCGCCGCATCCTGGCCATGACGCGCAAAGAAGTAATTCAGATCCGGCGCGATCCCTTGAGCCTGATGATCATCATCGTCATGCCGGTCATCCAACTGTTGATGTTCGGCTACGCGGTCAACCTGGACGTTAAGCACATTCCACTTTGCGTGTACGACCGCGACGCGACCCAAACCAGCCAGGACCTGCTCAAACGCTTCCAGGCCACCGACTACTTCAAGATCGTTCACCTGTCGGACAGCTACACCGATGTGGTGCGGAACATTGACTACGGAGCTTGCACGGTGGCCGTGGTTGTGCCGCCGCAATTCGCCGAGAGGCTTCGCTCCGACGGCCATGCCAGCGTGCAGGCCCTGCTCGACGCCAGCGACAGCAACACGGCGAGCATCGGCATGGGTTACGCGCTCAGCATCGTGCAGGCCTACTCCGCCCAAGTGCAGATCGACTGGCGCGAGCGCCACGGCCTCGCCGATATACCCGCCTCGGTCACCTTCGAGCCCCGCACCTGGTTCAACGAGGACCTCGAGAGCATGTCGAACATTGTCCCCGGCGTGCTGGCCATCGTGATGGCGGTGGTGGGCGCGTTTCTCACCTCGCTCACCATCGCCCGCGAGTGGGAGCGCGGCACCATGGAGCAGCTCATCTCCACGCCGATTGCCAAGCTGGAAATCCAGATCGGCAAGCTGACCCCATATTTCCTGATCGGAATCATGGACACCGCGGTTTGCGCCGCCGTGGCCGTTGGGTGGTTCGACGTTCCTTTTCGCGGAAGCTGGACGGTTTTGTTCGGCTGCTCGATGTTGTTTCTGGTGGTGGTGCTGTCGCTTGGCTACTTCATTTCGGTCACGGCCAAGTCCCAACTCGGCGCCAGCCAGATGGCCCTGCTGGCGACGTTCCTTCCCACCTTCCTGTTGTCGGGCTTCATTTTTCCCATCGAGCAGATGCCGGTGGTGGTGCAGTGGATCACGCGGGTGCTGCCGGCGCGTTATTACGTCGCCATTCTGCGCAACGTATTCCTGAAAGGCACGGAGATTCGATTAATGGCAGGTCAACTCTTCGCCTTGGCGGTGATTGCTGCGGTACTCGTCACACTGGCCACCCGAGCGTTTCATAAGAAGCTGGAATGAGTTCTTTGAATCTTGAAACTGGAATTTTGAATCACCCGGAGAGGCTGGAATGAAAATTCTCCAATCCTTCGCGCGCGTCGGGCACATGCTGCGGAAGGAATTCATCCAAACGCTGCGCGATCCCCACACCCGCTTCCTACTCATCGGCCCGCCCATCATCCAGATGCTGGTGTTCGGGTATGCGGCCACGATGGAAGTGAAGCATGTGGCGCTCGCGGTGCTCGACCTGGACAACACGCAGGAGAGCCGCGAACTGGTGTCGCATTTTTCCGCCAGCCGCTATTTCGACATTCAGCGATATGCCGCGCGCAGGGATGACCTCCGCGAAGGCATCGACCGTGGCGATTTTCTTGTGGCCCTGGAAATCCATTCCGGCTTTGCCCAGCGCCTGCGCAACGGCCAGGGCGCCTCGGTCCAGGTGCTGGTGGACTGCTCGAACTCGAACACGGCGCTCGTGGCGCTTGGTTATCTCAGCCAGATTGGCGCTCAATTCGCGCGCGACTACGAAACCGACCGGATGCGCCGCACAGCGCCGCAACTGGCCTCCTTCGTGCCGCAGGTCGAGCTCGAAACCCGCCCCTGGTTCAACGAAAGTCTCACCAGTCGGTGGTACTTCGTTCCCGGCGTCATCGGCAACCTGATGCTGATCATGGTTATGATGTTGACGGCGTTTGCGGTGGTGCGCGAGCGCGAAATCGGCACGCTCGAGCAGGTTATGGTTACACCCATCCGCCGCTGGGAGTTCATCCTCGGCAAGACCCTCCCCTTCTTCCTCATCGGCGCCTTCGATTCCACCATGATCGCGATCGTCGGCACCTGGTGGTTTGGCGTCCCTTTCCGTGGGAAAGTCGCCGTGCTGGCGCTCGGACTCGCGGCCTTCATCGTGGCAGCGCTGGGCCTCGGACTCCTCCTCTCGACCATTTCCGCCACCCAGCAGCAGGCCATGCTCGCCTCGTTCTTCTTTAATATGCCCATGATCACGCTCTCCGGCTTCGGCAACCCCATCAGCAGCATGCCGGAGTTTTTCCAGAAGCTCAGCTACATCAACCCTATGACCCACGTCATGGTGCTGCTGCGCAGCGTCTACCTCAAGGGCGTGGGGCTCGACATTCTCTGGCCAAACATCGCCGCCATGGCCGGCCTGGCAGTCGTCCTGCTGGCCATCAGCGTCCTGCGCTTCCACAAGTCGCTCGAATAACCTATAATTTAACTGGGCGCTTGCAGGAACCCGGTAATAAAGCACTTAACCACAGAGACACAGAGGTACAAAGAAGCTATCTGATTCTCTGTGTTTCTGTGCCTCTGTGGTGAGCCGCCTTCAGAAAGGACGGAAACGATGGACTTCACAGGCAAAGTGGCGGTGGTAACAGGAGGGGCTTCCGGCATTGGCGAGGCTTGCGTACGAGAATTCGCCGCTCGCCATGCGGCCGTGGCAATGGTGGATTGCAAGGCCGGGGCGGGCGAACAAACCGTTGCGGAACTTCGCCAAAAAGGCGCCACGCTTAAATACTTCCAGGCCGACGTGAGTTCCCGCGCCGAGGTCGAGCGCCTGGTTCCCCAGGTCGTGGCGAGCTTTGGTGGTATCGACGTGCTGGTCAACAATGCCGGAATCCAGCGCTACGGCAGCGCCACCACGACCAGCGAAGAAGAGTGGGACGAGGTCATGAGCGTTAATCTCAAGGGCGCCTTCCTGATGTCCAAGTATGCGATCCCCGAAATCATTAAGCGGGGAGGCGGCGCCATTGTCATGACGGGCTCCGTACAATCAGTGACGGCCCAGCAAAACTCACTCGCCTACGTCACGAGCAAACATGGGCTGTTGGGCCTCATGCGATCGATTGCGCTCGATTTCGGAAGGCAGAATATCCGGGCCAATTGCGTCCTGCCGGGAGCGATCGATACGCCCCTGCTGCGCTGGGCGGCTTCGCGCGATAGCGATCCCGAGAAAGTACTCGCCGGGTGCGCGGGCCTTCACATTCGAGGCACGCTGGGACAGCCGGAGGAAGTGGCGCGGGTGATTGTCTTCCTGGCCAGCGACTTGGCTTCGTTCGTAACCGGTGCGGCTTACGCGGTCGACGGCGGCTTGCTCGTGCCCGCCGGCGGCATGGCGTTTCAGGGAGCCGGGCTGGGCGCGCCGAAGTAGCGCTGAACACACTCTCGAGATCATGCCGGTGATTTGCGACCCCCTCACCCGGCGAGCGTAGCGAACCGGGTGAGGGGGTCTCGCGCTGCCAGTTGGCATTGGGGGGCGGTTCGCGAAAGTCCCCCACACGTAAACACCTATGAAACTTGGACTGGGACTTTACCGCCACATGTTGACGCGGGAGAACTATGCCTTCGCGCGCCAGGCGGGTTGCACACACGTCGTCATCCACTTGGTGGACTACTTCAATCGAGGGTCGATCAACCGCCGCGACAATCAGCCCACGGGCGGCAAACTCGAGCCGTGGGGAGTGGCCGGCGATCCTGAGAATCTCTGGAGTCTGGAAGAGTTGCAGAGAATTCGCGGAGAGATCGAGGATACTGGGCTCGTTCTGGCCGCCGTCGAGAACCTCGATCCCGCCCACTGGCACGACGTTCTTCTGGATGGGCCGCAGCGCGCACGCCACATCGAGAACGTAAAGACCATCGTTCGCCGCTTGGGCCAGGCGGGAATTCCTGTCTTGGGATATAACTTCAGCCTGGCAGGGGTCAGCGGCCGCGTCAGCGGACTCTTCGGACGGGGCGGCGCAGCCTCAGTCGGCATGGACGGGCCGGTGGATGCGCCCCTTCCCAACGGTGTGGTGTGGAACATGATTTACGATCGCGCCGCGCCTTGCGGAACTGTTCCACCGGTAACCAGCGCGGAGTTGTGGCGCAGGCTGCAGAGGTTCTTGGAGGAGATTATCCCTGTGGCCGAGCAGGCAGGCGTGCGCCTCGCCGCCCACCCTGACGATCCTCCGATGCCGGCATTGCGCGGGCAGCCTCGCCTCGTCTACCAGCCCTACCTCTACCAGAAGTTGATTGACCTCCTGCCAAGCAAAAGCAACGCCTTGGAGCTCTGCGTCGGAACCTTGGCCGAGATGACGGAAGGAAACATCTACGAGGCCATCGACCAATACAGCCGCCAAGGCAAAATCGCTTACCTCCATCTCCGCAACGTGGCCGGAAAAGTGCCGCACTATCGGGAAACCTTCATCGACGAAGGTGACGTCGATATGGTCCGCGTCCTATCGATTCTGAAGCGCAATGCTTTCGAGGGTGTCATCATCCCTGACCACACGCCCCAGATGAGCTGTGCCGCACCCTGGCACGCGGGGATGGCGCACACGATTGGCTTCGTGCTGGGCGCTCTGGCTAGGATTCCGGATTCAGGATTCGGGATTCAGAACAAACCCACCGCCTCGGTCTTAGGACCCTGAATCCTGAATCCCGAATCCTGCCTCCCCTTTTGTCATATGAATTTCTTGCCTCCTCTCCTATAATCTCGAAGTCGTGGATTTCGGGCCTGAATCCCGAATCCTGAATTCTGGACGGGACGATGCCAAACCAAACTTCTGAAACACCGACGCGACGAAGCGAACGAGTGCTGCTGAGGATCCCGATACGGGTCGAAGGCAAGGATAGCCAAGGTGACGCGTTCGATGAGCTGACTTACACGCTGGTAGTCAACCAATCAGGAGGATTGATCGTCGTCTCGCGCCTGATGCTACCCGGCGCGGTAATCAAGATTACCAACCTCAATAACCAAATCTCCGGTTTCTTCCAGGTGGTGATGCGCGCCGCAAGGTCCTTAAGCGGCACTCCTGAGTGGGGAGTGAAGTCTCTGGAACCGGAAGTTGAAATCTGGGGTGTCCACTTTCAAGCCAAATCAGACGAGCCTGCACAAGAAGGTCTTGTCCATGTTCTGCTGGAGTGCCGGGAGTGTTCCTACCGGGAGATGACCGCGCTCACCGTAGAACAATATCGAAGGCTGGTGTCGTATTCGTCCGTGCCGCGTCCGTGTCCAAGATGCGACTTTCCCAGGGATTGGACGTTTGCGGTCGTCGAGAACGGGCCTGAGAAACCCTCACCCACTCTGCCCGCCACTTCAATTTCGGACTTGGCCGCGCGACGTGAACTCGAACGACGGCAGGAAAAACGCCTCGGGGTAAAGCTCCCCCTGGGACTCCGACTCCCGGACGGGAGCGAGGAAACCAGTACGACCGAGAATATCTCCAAGACGGGCCTCTGCTTTGCCTGCAACCTCGAACTGCAAGTCGGAGAGCGGCTCTACGTACGAGTGGGATTAGATAGCCCTGATGAACAACGTGATATTCCTGCCCGCATCATGTGGCGACGTCCCGCTAAGGACAAAGGAAGGGCATTCTACGGGGCAAAGCTGGAAAGGGACTGAAGGAAGGCAGTAGGCAGTGGGCAGTAGGCAGTACCCCTGTGAAGCAACGGCCCTCTCCCGAGGGGAGCGGGACGGGTGAGGGGACGGTTGCTGCCTGCGAGTGGGCTTTGTTTCCGAACACCCCAACGTTCTGGAAATTCTTTGAAACGGACTTGTTGTCTCTTGACCATCGGGAAAAAATAGGCTAGAATTCTAGAGTGTCGGCGGAAGGTCCGCGCTGCTTTATGTGTGCCCTCCTGTTCTGCTTCGCCCCAACGTTCCAGTTCATGCCCAATGCTGCCAATTCGGACTCTCCTCCTTATCCAAGGAGGGGAACTCCAGACTTCCCTCCTCGGCTGAGGAGGGGGTGGGGGCGGTGGGACATTGCGGCCTTGGCGTGCTTTGCGCCTTGGCGTGAAACCAGTTCTGTGGCACCGAAAACGGGGGAACAAAGCGAGAATGTCTATGAAAACAAACAGTCGAGGAGTTGAAGTTAAGGAGTTAAGAAGTTGAGGAGTCGTCAAGCTAAACCAGGAAGTCAAGCTGCAGGATGCCGACGGTCTGTCACTCTTCGACTCTCGACTCTCGACTTAAATTCGCCGGAACAAAGCGAGAATGTCTATGAAAACAAACAGTCGAGAAGTTGAAGTTAAGGAGTTAAGAAGTTGAGGAGTCGTGAAGCTGAACCAGGAAGTCAAGCTATAGGATTCCGACGGTTTGTCACTCTTCGACTCTCGACTCTCGACTTCTCGACTTGAATTCGCCGGAACAAAGCGAGAATGTCTATGAAAACAAAGGAGCGGCAGGAGAAAGCTAATCCAAAATCCGAGATCTGGAATCCAGAATCGCTAGAGTTATCGAAAGGGAAGTCATAGGGTGCGATGAGCCAGGTGGACGAAGTACGGGCGGCTGCTGACATCGTCAAGATCGTGGGCGATTATGTCAAGCTCCGCAAAGCCGGTGCGAATTACATGGGGCTTTGCCCGTTCCACCAGGAGAAGACCCCTTCGTTTGCCGTCCACCCGGCCAAGCAGATTTTCCATTGCTTCGGCTGCGGCGTTGGCGGTGACGTCTTCAAGTTTGTGATGATGATCGACAGCCTTAGCTTCCCCGAAGCACTGCGGCGGGTGGCGGAGAAGGTGGGCGTCTCGATCTCGGAGTCTTTCGGCGAAGCCTCCTACGATCCCAACACGCGAGTCCGCGCCGCGCTCTACAAAATGCACGAAGCCGCCGCCAAGTTCTTTGCCGGCCAGTTAACCGGCACCGCGGAGGGGCGCTTGGCGAGGGCCTACCTGGAGGATCGGGGCTTGAACGATGAGGCCGTGGGCCGTTTCCGGTTGGGATATGCGCCGGGCGATGGGCAAGCCTTGAACCGGCACCTCAGCGGGGCTCTGGGGGAGATCGCACAGGGTGATGCGGGCAATATGTCCGACTTGCTCGCCAAAAGTGGCTTAATCGGCCACGATGCCGAAAGAAACCGCTTCTACGATCGCTTCCGCCGCCGCATCATCTTTCCTATTGCCGGCGATAGCGGCAAAGTCGTGGCCTTCGCTGGTCGAGCCTTGGGAGACGAGCAGCCCAAGTACCTCAATTCGCCGGAAACTCCCATCTACACCAAGGGGCGAGTGTTGTACCACCTGGACCGCGCTGCCCAAGCCATTCGGAAGCTTGACTACGCCATTCTGGTTGAGGGCTACATGGACTGCATCGCGGTGGCTTCGATCGGCATCGAGAATGTTGTCGCTTCCTGTGGGACAAGCCTGACCGAAGGCCAGATTCGCTTGCTGGCGCGCTATTCGCGCCGCATCGTGGTGAACTACGATCCGGACTCGGCCGGCGTGGCGGCCACGGAACGCTCCTTGGCGTTGCTCCTCGAGGAAGGCTTTGAAGCCAAGGTGCTGGCGCTGCCCGGGAAACTCGACCCGGATTCCTTCATTCGAAAGGAAGGGAGCGGGCGTTACCGTGAACTGCTTTCAGGGGCGCCAACTTATCTTGACTATTTGACCGATCGCGCCATCGCCACGCATAACCTTGCCACTCCCGAAGGGAAGGTCGGAGCGGCCAATGCCGTGCTGCCTTACCTTGCCAGGGTTCCCAACCCTATGCTGCGGGCGGAACTAGCGGGCCGGTTGGCAGAACGGTTGCGCTTGGACCCGCGGCTTTTGCGTGAGGAACTCCGGCGCGTGGCGGGACCGGCCCGGTCAGAAGTGCGGATCCAGACCCAGTCAGCCGTTCCGAAAGTGACCACTGCGGAGAAGCAACTGCTTCGCGCATTCATTGAGCGAGAGGATCTCGCCGATGAATTTCTTCCTGACCTCGTGGATCGAGGAGACTGCGAGGGGCTCGTAGCGGGACCAGTCTTTGCACGGATGCGTGAACTGCGGCGAGGCGGGCTAAGGCTTCAGCTTGCAGAGCTTGAGGGAATGCTGACTGCCGAGGAGAGGCAACTGGTTTACGACTCTCTTTTCTGGGCTTGCGACCTAAGTCGTGAACAGACCGTTCTATCTTGCCGGGAGGTGGCGGAGAGAAAGTTGGGGCGCGAGATTTCAACACTCAAGGGAGCAATCGACCGAGCGGAGCGCGAGAAGGACTCCGCGAAGCTGGCGGAGCTTCTTGCGGCCAAGTCAAAATTGGACAAGCGGATAAGAGCCTCGAGCGGAAGGGAAAACGATGTCCGACCACCGAAGTAGGGGCACCCCTCGTGGGTGCCCAAATGGTGGCGTGGCCGCACGAAACCCCGGGCGCCCACAAGGGGCGCCCCTACAGGAGGTTAGAGGGCAGAAAAATATCCATCCACTGACAAACGAAATCGTGTATATTACATCTAATACGATGGAGCCGGTGCAGTTTGACGGCTTGTCATAATGACGACGGAGTTACGCGAGGCGGCACCGCCCGAG
>Ga0326728_10007277_pt1 | contig 28704 bp, 17 predicted proteins | sample MB3enrmetagenome_FD_207602 | JGI IMG/M metagenome (GOLD analysis project Ga0326728, IMG submission 207602) | Lab enriched peat soil microbial communities from McLean, Ithaca, NY, United States - MB31MN | ecosystem: Environmental > Terrestrial > Soil > Wetlands > Peat | place: USA: New York... | reverse complement strand
CTTGAACAACCCGGTTGCGGAGGGCGGCTATTACGACGTGGCCAAACTGTTTATCCCGCAGAAGGAAAGTAAATGCGAGTTTGTTGAAGGAGACACCCCGGAACAGCGGGTGGAGAGCTTAGCCCGGGGTCTGGCAAAATTGTCGGGCACGTTATAACAGAGAATTATTGAGGTTTTCTGCTTCCATGAACGATATCGTTGTCTGTCTTTTCTCAGTATGTGGCTTTGAGAAGGCCGCGAAAGGGTTAGTCGGCGAAGGCCGCCGGCTTGCGGCTCGATGTGGCGGGGCGCTGCACGTTATCTTGATTGGCGACGGCGCCATCGCCTCCGAGATTGCTCCCTTAGCCGATTCAGTGACTGTTGCGGACCAGGCGGAGCTCTCTGAGTACCAGCCGGAGTCCTACTTGGCCGCTTTGACCGAGCTCTGCAAGATTCAGCAGCCCAAGGCGGTTCTGCTCGGCAGCGACACCTACAGTCTGGAAACCGTCGCGCGTCTGGCGCACCGTCTCGGCGGCAGCGCAGTCTGCGACGGAAGTGCGGTGAGGTTGGACGGCGAAAAAATACTTGTCACACGGCAGGTGTATGGCGGCAAAGCGCAGGCTGAGATTGAATTAAAGCGCTCGCCAACTGTCGTCTCTCTCCGGTCGCGCTCTTTAGCTCCCGCCAGCCCGCAGGATGCGCCGGGAGAAGTCCGGCATGTTGTGTGCACCCTTCCGCCCATGCGCACCCGCATCATCGAACGCAAGATGGATGATCCCGGCAATGTGAGACTCGAGGACGCCCGCGTCATCGTCGCCGGTGGACGAGGTATCGGTGGAGCGGAGCCCTTCAGTACCGAGCTCCGCCAATTAGCCGACATCCTGGGCGCGCAGATGGCAGCCAGCCGCGCCGCCTGCGATGCGGGCTGGGTTCCCGCTACGTGGCAGGTAGGGCAAACCGGGAAAAAGGTAGCGCCCGAACTGTATATTGCGATCGGCGTAAGCGGCGCCAGTCAGCACATGACTGGCGTATCGGAAGCAAAGAATATCGTTGCCATCAACTCCGATCCCGAGGCTCCCATATTCAAGTACTGCAGTCTTGGAATGGTCGCCGATTATCGCGAAGTTTTACCGCTGTTGCGCTCGAAACTGGGGTTACTGCATAAATGAATGCCGGAGAACCAACGCGCCTGATCTACTGGAACGTCTCTCACGTTTGGCTGATGTATGTATTGTTTTTGCCCACTCTGACGGTTGCCATGTACGGGGTGTGGCGGCGCGTAAGCCAGTGGCGGCAAGGCAGCCCACTGGCGCGTTTCAATCACCCGCTCGAACGCATTCGACTACTGCTCACGCAGGTTCTGGCGCACCGGCGACTCATGCGCGACCCATTCATGGGTCTCCTCCATGGAATGATCTTCTTCGGCTTCCTCGCTCTCACCGCGGCTACGACCGTAGTGGCCCTTGATGCGGACGCGGGATTCCATATTATGCATGGGAAGTTTTATCTGTACTTCCAGTCTCTCACTGTCGATATTTTCGGTGGATTGGTGCTGCTGGCAGTGGTGATGGCTGCGGTGCGCCGCTACGTATGGCGGCCCAGGTATCTAACCGCTTCGAATGAGGCGTTTGGGATACTGACTCTTCTTTTTGCAATTGTACTGTCTGGTTTTCTGCTTGAAGGCTGGCGTATTGTGGCCACCAACGATCCATGGGCGGCATGGTCGCCTTTGGGCCAACTCGCAGCTTCTCTCTCCAGCAAAGTCATGAGCGTGAGCGCCATGCAGCAAGCTCATGCCGTGCTTTGGTGGGGACATCTGGCATTGAGCTTCGTTTTTATTGCCTGGTTTCCCTACACCAAGATGCTGCATGTCATCGCCGGTCCCCTGAACATTTACACCGCCAACCTGGATCGCCCGGGCGCTTCGCTGAAGCCTGTCGACTTTGAATCCGGAACATCATTGGGTGTCAATTCCCTCGGCGCATTTACCTGGAAAGATCTTCTCGATCTTGATGCTTGCACGGAGTGTGGACGCTGTACCTTAGTTTGTCCGGCAAATAAGGCCGGGAAAGATCTCTCGCCCAGTGAACTTATTCTCGAACTGCGCAGCTTGATGCACAGCACCCGTGCGACGCCGGGCAAGGCTGATGGCCAAGACACCCCCGCTCCCCTCATAGGAGCCAAGGAAGCGATTTCACCAGAGCGGCTGTGGCAATGTACAACGTGTGGCGCCTGCGTGGAAGCTTGTCCGGTATTTATCGAGCAGATGCCGAAGATCGTGGATTTGCGCCGGTATCTTGTGATGGAGGAAGCGGACTTCCCGGCTTCTCTTCAGGAGGCGGTCACGTCGCTGGAGGCGCGCGAGCATCCATTCCGCGGCACCCAGGCAACGCGACTCACCTGGACGGAAGGTCTGGAAATCCCTTCTATAAAAGACCAGGGGAGTTCCGAGGTTCTTTTCTGGGTCGGCTGCAGCTCTGCCTTAATCGATCGCAATCAAAAAATCGCCCGCGCCACTGCCAACTTGCTCAAAGTCGCAGGGGTACAATTTGCCATTTTGGGGCGCGAAGAAAAGTGCTGCGGTGATCCCGCGCGCCGCATAGGAAACGAATTTCTCTTCGAGAAGCTTGCCGGCGAAAACATAGCGACGCTGAACCTTTACGGAGTCAAGAAAGTTGTGACTTCGTGCCCGCATTGTTTCAACACCCTCAAGAACGAGTACCCGCGGCTGGGAGGAGAATTCGAAGTAATTCATCACAGCGAATTCCTGGCCCAACTGGTTCATGACGGCCGTCTCAAGCCACAAAGTACAACCTCGAAGATCACCTTTCACGATCCTTGCTATCTGGGGCGGCAAAACGGCGTATTGGAAGCGCCACGCCAAATTCTGCGGCAGATCTCCTCAACAGGATTCGTGGAGATGGCAAGGAACCGCCGCAATGGCTTTTGCTGCGGTGGAGGAGGCGGCATGAGCTTCGTAGAGGAGCCGCCTAGCCAGCGTGTCAATCAAGAGCGCGCAGTCGAAGCCCTGGCGACCGGCGCCGATACCCTGGCCGTTGCCTGTTCCTTCTGCATGACGATGATGGAGGACGGAGTCAATGCGCGCAAGGGAGACCAAAATATGTGTGTGAAGGATATCTCCGAACTACTATGGGATTCAGTGCAGGCTTCGGAAACAGCCAGCAGTAAAGCGTAGCTCGCCAAATCCGCCTGCCACATGGCGCGCTGCGCAACCAGCCAGCTCTCAATACGCGCTCGCGGTTTTCTGGCATGGCAAGAGAGGGCAAAGACCTACTTGTTGCGTCGCCGGGATCCGAGCTGGGCGCGCGCAATGGAGAAACATCCTCCCGCCAAGGCTACCGCGGCCAGCACAACAGTCGGCGCTTCGGGTGAATCGTCGCATCCGGATTGCGCAAACAGCGGTGCTGCGCAGGCAAGGACGGCCAATGCAAAGAGAATTCGATAGTTGTGCTTCATGCAAACAACGCTCCTGAACTGGGATGCTGCATATATTGCAGTTGACTTCAAGTAATACTTGCCGCCACAACTCGCATTCGGTGACAGCATGGAGACTCTACCATCCAAGAATGGAACCTCCCCAGGCATTCAGACCGCTTCCAACTGCCGCCTACAGCGAAACCAGAGTAAATGTATCCGGGAAGCACGTTTGCCAAGTGGCTTTTTCCCCAAGAAAAAGCCACCTTTCACAACTTAACGCAAGGACACGCTTACTCTGGTTCCGCTCTAGGGTTCCGTCCCCAACCGATTAGTGCCGCCAGGGGTTGTAGGCAATCCGGCAGCAATCGGCGTTACCACAGGATATGCCGCGCCTACGATCTCGGAAATGTAGGCGCTTGGGGCGCCCGCACCGGCGTTGCCAACCCAGACGTTACCGGATGGATCGACGGCAAGTTGATAAGACTCATCGAACAAGAAGCCGCTACCAGTGAAGTCCACGTTCGTTCCAAAACCGCAACCGATTCCGCAAGAGGGCGAGAGCGTAAGCGCATCGTCCCCATATTCAAAAACGCCGCCAGCTCCGCCGGCAGCATCTGTTGCCCAAACAATGCCGGCGCCATCTACTACTAAGTATTCCGGCTTGGTGAGATTGGTCGTTGTATAGGGCGAGCCGCTCGTTGCCGATACTGTGCTCGTTCCCGTTATGCCAAAGGCCGTAGACTGGCTATAATTGCCGCCGTAGACCTGGTTCTTCTCATTGACTGTGATTGCAACCTCGGGTTCCGTGATGCCGCTGTTCGTGGTGTTGCTGGATGTAACCGTAAAGCTCGGCGTGGACTCGTAAGCGCCGCCGTTGTACAGGAACTGGTAGACAGCCGCGCACCCGGCGCTTGCTCCTTGATTCTCTCCGCTTGTGCATGGCGGCGTGAGATTGCCGCCGCCTGAAATCCAAATGGTGTAATTACCGTCGATGGCCAGATTGGAAAAGTTGGTGTTAAGACCGGTTGCAATGGTCGTGGCAGTTGAGCCATTGGAAGTACCCGCTGGAATCTCCTCCAGGTTGCCCGGGCCTTTGAAGCTCGGCTCCACGACGAAGATATTTCCCTGGCCGTCGCTCGCTAAATATTGCGGGCCGTTTCCGGTGGTAAATGAATACGTCGATCCGTTGTGCGCCCCGGATGTGATGTATTCCACCACCGTATCTTGCAACGCGGTCGACTTACCATAATTCGACACCCACACGTTACCGGATGGATCGATCACAATGCCAGATGGTCCCTCGAGTGAGGAAGTCAGGACCTGGTTCAACGCCACGCCGGTGGGACTCATCTCGGTGACGCTGTTCCCTACCGTCGTGGTGTTGGCCACGTTATTCGCCACCCAGATGTTTCCGGAGCCATCCACGGCAAGGTACTGGGGTACATTGAAAAGGTAGATGCTCGAAGCATTTTCGGAGCTGCTGCCGTAGGTCACGCCAATGGTCCAGTCATAAGGAGAAACCGGGTTGGAGGTGCAGGGGTAGGGGACAGGGGTTTGGTACGGTCCGGTGGCGCCACCCAGGTCACACACCGCGATAACATTGCTGGTCGTCCCGTTCACTGTATCCGTCGGATTGGTGGCCATGTAATAAGCCGCCTGGAGCGTATCTGTGGCTGCAGTGGCGTTGACATCTGAGAAGAGCGTGCTGCACTGTGTGGAGGGCGAACCCGAGGTGTTCGAGCTGTTGATGCATGCTGCCAGAACATTGGCAATGGTGTTGATCTTCGAGGCGTCCGGAGTAACCGTAATGCTTTCGCTCGAAAGGCTGCCGGATCCGCTCACCGTAGCAGAAGTAACGGCCTGTCCGGTGCCGAAGTTGACAAGATTATTGGCGGTAGCGAAGGCGTTTGTGAGACCCACTGCGACATTCGTAGATGTAGAGCCGATGGTTTCGTTTGCCGGATTGAAGAACTGGGCCAGTGCCGCCATGTCCGCAGCGGTAGTTGCTTCAGTGATGTACACGAAGAGCGATGAAGTCGAGCCGTTGCAGGGGCCGATCGCTGTCATCAGAGCCGCTGCCGGATTGTTGGCGCCGCCGGTAACCGTAACGCCTCCCAACGCCTTTAAATAAAGCAAACCAGTGTTCGTGGGACAGGTGTAGCCGGGCAGCGTAAAGGTTCCAAAGGATCCCGACGTTGTGGTCATCGCCACGTTGGTGGTCGAATTGCACGTGCCGCTCCCGTATCCCGTATTTCCGGCCTCGCAAAGGAGAATGGTCGCTCCTGTGATGGGCTGACGTCCACCAAAAGCTTTGCCCGAAATAGTTGGGCCACTCTGGTTGAGGGGTAGAGTCCCCGTGGTGCTCACACTTGACGGCACAGCTCCGCAGCCGGCAATAAGAATTGAACACAAGAATGCGGATATCAACGCCAATCCACGTCCGCGTATCGGAGAATTCCCTGAAAGAATCCCACTCAGCATTGAAAAGCCTCCATTCCTTTGAAACGCTACACGGCAGCTCTTTGAAATGCCGCCCACAATGATCGCCCTGCAAGGACCGAGCAAAATTACGTGATTGGATGTCCGCTGATTATACCCGAAATCGCGGGCCAATGGCGCCGAAAAAATCAAGAACGAATAAATTCCTGCGCTCAGGCTGAAGAACCCCTTGGAGCCGGTGGCTGCCAGTGGACTGCGCAGCAGCATTGCCGCGGAGCCGTCGACGGAGTTGCCAACACGTATAACTGCACCGTTGTGAGCGAGATGGATTGTTGCCCCCCCGCTGACCTTCCCGCCCATGCTCCCGGCCGGATTGGAAACAGCGTTGCCGCCAGTCGGTCCGGTACAGCCGCTCAACAAAGCTGCCGAAAATAGAAGAGTACGTAAGTAACAGCACATGTAGCGTTCCATGATTCACATCGTGATTCCGTTCGATTCGAAGAGTGAACTTATCGTGGGTGAACCCCAAACCGTCCACAGGCGTTACTCCGGCGATCATTCGACTACGGCGCCTATAGCAAAACCAGAGATGCTGTAACCCGAAGCCGCTGCACTTAAGTCGCCGCGACCCCAAGGAGCGGCGACCTTCAAGAAAAGCTGAATGGGGCACACTTTCTCTGGTTTTGCCGTGAGGTCATCTCCGAAAGTCTGTCATCGCTGCCCTCACCGGAACTCTTCGACGAAACAGCACTTTTTGATCTCTGCGATTGCGGCCTGCCGGGAGAAGGGCAGCCTACTGGAATGCCGAGCTCAGACTACTCAAATCAAGGCCGGCAAGGAATCTCTGCGCCTCAGAGGAAAGGAGATCGTAAGTGGCAGCCTTGGGAGCGTTCTCGTGGAGCTTGTCGATCCGAATCATGATCGAAACGGGATGAGTTCCCAGCCCCACAATTTCATCCATCCGCGGTTTCAGGAGGAGGATTCCGATCCGCCCACTGGATGCAAGCGGCTGAAACTGGGAGCATGAGGCAGGAGTGCAGAAGGCGTTGACCACGATACTGTCAGTGATTCCGTCGCCATAGAACCCTGTCTTGAGCGGAATGGCATTCCCGTGCGCGGTGACGAACTGCCGGGTGGCGAGGATATCGGGCTGCAGGCCACGCGCCAGCCAGCAGTCGGTCGCATCGTGGATATTGAGCAGCGGGGCAACCCACACGCCGAGGATAATTTCGTCCGATCCGGGCGCGGAGTAGCTTCCACTTTCCACAACCGTCGTACCGCCTTGTTGCTCATGCCAGGTGCGGGTCAAATAGAATTCGCCAACCTGTTTCGGCATACGCGCCGCGAGAGACGCGGTTGTGGCGCTGCGGTTTCCGGCACCCGAAAGCGCGGCGGTCGGCAGGGAGAGAACCAACAGCACTGCCGCGGCAAAGGCCGCGCACTTGAGCCACAACTTGCGGTAATCCGGTAAGAACTCTACGGCCGAGGGCGCCATGGTTGCTGAAGCCCGGCTGCCTCCGCTGCGGCGCAGGATCCAGAGAAAGAGAAGTGTCGCCACCAGGAACAGGCAGGAGCCGATGACGTAATCCGCCTGTTTGGCGAGGCTTTCCAGCGCGGGGTGACCGAGGGCGACCCGGTAATAGAGGACGAGAACGCAGAGGCGCGTGAAATTGAAGAGGTATCCCAGCATGACCGCGCCGGCAACATAAGCGGCCCAGCGGCGAAACGAGACGCGCTTCAGATAGCCAAGGATAAGCGCCACATATCCCATCGTGAGAGCGCCGCGAATCCCGTCGCATCCGGGCGCGATAAACATACCGAAATCCGGCGAAAACATCAGGCGCAATTGCGGAGTCGTCGGCGCAAAACCGATCATGGTTGCAAAGGACCGCGCTACCCGGGCGGAGATCGATTGCAGAGGGAGATCGATCAGCGAAAAGGTCATGGTGGGAGCTGGCTGGCAAAGGAGCAACAGAGCCAGAGGAAACCAGGCTTTGCGCCACACCCGCGTCCCCGCGAACAGCAGCACAATTCCGCTGGCGTAAACATACACTGGCAATGAGACTGGAAAGAGGGAAACCCTCTCTTCCCCGAAGAATGCGACGAGCAGAGAATTTCCTCTGAGGATACTGAGCAAAAAGGAAAGGCCAATCACCGCAAGGCCCCACCAGGTTCCACGCATTTCCCAGCCGGTCTGCCGCCACACACGGAGGAACAGCACGATGCTGGCCGGCGGGATCAAAATTCCGATCGATCGCAACGGATCGCTGGTCCAAATCAGCCAGAGAGAACCAAGGTCACGATGGATGCCCAGGCAGCCGACAGCCGTAAGAACAGCGATCCCGCACCATAACAAAAGCAGCGGCTTGGCGAGCCGGCTCGGACCCTCTTCCGGCAGTGCCTTCGCAGCCGGCGAGAGCGGTTCCGTCTCTTCTGCCGCCGGTATTTCCGATTCCAAGCTGGAACCCATGCAAAACCTTTCAGGGTGAAGCAAGATACGCGGCGTTCTGCCGGAAAGGCGTTTTACTGCGCCGTAGCCAGAGGGAATGCGTCGCATATCAGGCCCGCATCCCTGGCTTTTCGAACGGTTGGCTTTCTCTGCGCATCAGATCCCTTTTGAGGAGCGGGTCTCGGATGCGCAGGCAAGTGCAAACACCCGGCGGGGCTGGCTTGGGTAGTTACCGGCCGCGCGCAGAGCGCCACCGGGCAGCAACCACGCAGGACCCGCCGACCAGCGCCAGGATCAGAGTAGGCGCCTCAGGCGAATCGTCGCACCCAGACTGCCCCCACAGGTGCATGGGAAGCACGATCAAGATGAGGAACAGCAAGAGAATACTCAAACGGCGCATCATAGAGAACTTCTCGCAAGATCGTTCGAAACCTGCACCTTCAATCGTGATTCTGCTTGCACCTTTCCGCAACGAAAGCGCCGCGTCCTATTGCGGCATAGTACCCGGCTTCTGCACCGCCCGCAGCAGAAAGGTGGACGAGTCAGTTGCGATGATCTGGATAAGCACGTTGATGTTGGTGTTGGCAGTATTCACGTCCCGCGTAGGGTACCACACCGAGCCGTTGCTGTCGATCACAATTCCCCTTCACAATTCCCCTGGGGCTGGACCTGCAGTGTTTCTGTTTTGACCATCGATAAACTTCTTGAGGACTGCCTTGACCCGCGCTCCCGTGTTCTTTAAGGGTTTTCGTGCGCTCGTAGATCGCCGCTGCAGCAGGCGGCAGGAGGCGATGCAAACATGGATCGCATTCACACCCAACCTGCGTCAAAGGCCAGCGTTCTGCGCTTTATCGTCCGCGACTCCGCATCGGGTCGAATGGGTGCGATCGATGTTCCCGTTTTGCCTCGTTGATCGAGGCGCCGCTTCGCAGCAGTCATTTCCTGTAGTCGTTTGATTTAGACTCGAGGGTGTCTGTCCATAGACAATGAATCGTATCCTGTCCATTCCGTGCATTTTGATGGTGGGGATTCTTGCCGCCGGTTGCGGTGTCAGCGTGAACTCACCGATCAACAGCAAGGGAGGCTCCGGCGCGAACTTTTATGGAGTTGTGACCGCCGATGGGAAGCCGGTCGCGGGCGCCTCGGTTCAGCTCTATGCCGCCGGAACCGCGGGGAACGGCTCGGCCGCTAGCGCATTGCTTACGACTGCGCTAGACACTGGAGCCGACGGTAGCTTTACTGTGCCGTCTGGCTATTCTTGCGACGCGTCAACGGCGCAGGTCTACTTGATCGCGCGCGGCGGCACTCCCGCTTCAAGCAGCGGAGAAAACAACTCGCTGGCGTTGATGTCCGCCCTGGGGACGTGCACCGGCATAACTGCAGGCTCCGCTGTCACGATCAATGAAGCCACTACAGTGGCCGCCGTAGCGGCGTTGGCCGCGTTCTACTCCGCTGGCGGCAATATCGGGGCCAGCTCCACCAATGCTGTTGGTCTCGCGAATGCTTTCACCACAGCAGCAAATCTTGTTAACGTGAGCACGGGTGTTTCCCCCGGCGCCTCAGTGCCGGCCACGCTTACCGTTTCGCGGGCCAAACTGAATACATTGGCCAGCGCACTTGCGGTCTGCACTGCCGCCTCCTCTGCCTGTGCACCGTTATTCGCTGCCGCCACGCCGCCCTCAGGCCTCGTGCCTGACAATACATTGGACGCGGTCTTCAATATTCTTCGCCATCCGGCGAACAATGTCGCCGCCGTCTATCAAGTGGCATCGGGCACGACTGTCTTTCCGCCGGCGCTTGTCGTCGCACCTCCGGACTGGATGCTCTTCACGACTTGGACGGGCGGAGGGATCAATGAACCAACCTCCATCGCCATCGACGCTTCCGGCAACCTGTGGGCGGCCGACTACCCTGGTGCTGTCTCCGCATGGACTCCCGGAGGAGAGGCTTTGGCCGCGGCGGGATTCACCGGCGCGGGGCTCGATGAATCGTGGGGTCTCGCGGTCGCTCCATCGGGTTCAGTTTGGATCACCGATTACGCGAGTCAATCGGGAGTGAACAACGGTTACGGCGCAGTCACGGAATTGAATTCTGATGGCACGGCCCTGAGCGGTGCAGACGGCTATTTCTCCGGTGGAATCGAGTGGCCAATCGCCGTCGCCGCGGACACGAATGGAGACATTTGGGTAGTGAACAACTGGGAGACGGTCACGCTGCTCTCGAGCTCAGGCTCGCCGCTCTCAGGCGCCAATGGCTGGGGGCTGGGCCAACTTGACTTTCCCGTCGCCGTGGCGATCGATGCTCAGCACAACGCCTGGGTTGCAAATCAATCTGGCGATACCATAACCTCAATTGCTCCCGACGGCTCGTTAGTGAATAGTTACTCTTGCTGCGACGGACCGGCAGGTATCGCCACGGACCAGTACGGCTATGTGTGGGCCGCTAACTATTATGGCAACAGCCTCAGCGTCGTCACGACCTCTGGGGCCGTCGTCTCCAGCGGCTTGACGGGCGGCGGCATTAACGATCCCCAAGGCATCGCGGTTGACGGCGCAGGCACGGTTTGGCTGACGAATTATCACAGCAACAGCCTGAGCGAGGTTTCAGGGGCAAATGGCGCGTCGATGGGAGCCGCAATGTCTCCCGCTTCCGGCTTTGGATCGGATGCCTCTCTATCGGAACCCTATGCAATCGCCATCGACGCTAGCGGGAACTTGTGGGTTAGCAACCACGGAAACAGCACAATTACGCAGTTTATCGGTGTCGCCACGCCGGTAAAGACACCTCTCGCCGGGCCGCCAAAATCGCCGTAGCTTTCAGCTCGCCAAAGCCGGCTGGAAGGCGAAATCCGAATCGCGCGCTGTCCTATAACTGCTTTTGATTTAATTATTTACCGCGTGCCAGCCGAACCCTGTTGATCCTTGTGGCTTCGGGGTGCTTTGACAGCTACAAAATCGACTACACCTGCGATTTCGAATTTGTTATAGAATCTGGTCAGATAGTCAGATCGCACTCGGAACGATAATCGATGACCTCCTCTCTGGCAAGGCGTGCAAAACGCGCAGGCTCGTCTTCTGTAGCAGTGGCTCGTATGGAGCGATGGAAGCTCGAAGACGCCAAAGCGCGTTTGAGTGAAGTCGTTCGCCGGGCGGAAACTGCAGGACCGCAGTTGGTGACGGTGCGCGGCCGTGAAGCCGCAGTGATCCTTGCGCCCGAACAGTATAAGCGCCTCCTTCCGAAACAGAAAGGCGAATTGCCGCTGTCCCGTTTCCTTAAAGGGCTCGGGCTTTCGGCGCTCGATGTTGAGCGGGAGATCGATACGGGAAGGGACATCGCCTTGTGAACGGTTGGCTGCTCGATACCAATGTCATCTCCGAAATGAGCGGCGCCAAAGCCGATCCTAAAGTGGCAAAGTGGTTCAATGCCCAAGCCGAATCGTCGCTGTTTCTCGGTATCCTCACAATCGCCGAATACCAGAAAGGCATCGAGCATCTGCCTCTCGGCGACAAGCTCCGCCCGCGTTTGCAGCGCGCGGTTGTCGCATTGGAAGGACGATTCTCGGGGCGGATCTTGTCGGTTACGGACCAGATCGTTCTCCGCTGGGGAGCCATCAGCGGCGAAGTGAAACGCATCACCAGCCATACCCCATCTGTCGTTGACACGCTGTTTGCGGCAACGGCGATTGAGCATGGCCTCTACCTCGCAACGCGCAACGTACTCCATGTAACCCACAGCGGCGCAGCAATCTTCAATCCTTGGAAAGACGACCCGGCGCATTTTCCGCTCTAATTTTGATTTGGAATAGAAGGGAACATCCCGTCTGTCCCCGGTTTCAACGACGCAGCGCCGACTCGCGGAACTCCTTGCTGAACTTGCGATACTTCGACTCCTGACTCATTTGCAGTTCCTCCCCTTCGCTGCAAACTGTCAATTGTTAGAGTGTCTCACTTTGGGGGTGCAGTCCACTTGGGCTGCGTCAACAACTCAGCATCTTGAGGCAAAGGCGCCCGCAGCCGCGATTCGCTGTTCCCGACAAGTTGTTCTAGGTAATCCTGCGGCGGCTCTGGCCGGGATGGAGCCGGGCATTGGTCCTAGTTCAGCCGGACACCGTTGTTCGCTGGCATCGGGCAGGTTTCAATTTGCATTCGACGTGGCTCTCGCGGCATCGCACCTGCGTGGGAAGAAGATGTGTCAGCAGGGAATTGCGCGAACTCATCTTCCGCGTGGTTGCCGAAAACCCGACCTGAGGCGCGCCGCGGATTCACGGAGAACTGAAGATGCTTGGCTTCGATATTGCGGAGAAAACCGTGCTGCGTTGGATGCAGAAAGCTCCTCGAAATCCGGAGCCGGCCAAACGCTGGGCGGCATTTCTGAGCAACCATCGCGAAGCCATCGCCGCGATGGACTTCTTCACTGTGCCTACGCTCACCTTCGGCGTGCTTTACTGTTTCTTCGTCATTGCGCACGGCCGGCGACGAATTCTGCACTTTAACATCACCAGACATCCGACCAGTGCCTGGGTTATTCAGCAACTGCGGAGACATTTCCTTACGACTCCGCGCCTAGCTACCTGATCTTTTATCGCGGCGCGCAGTTCAATGAATAAGTCGTCGATACCATCAAGAGCTTCGGCATCCAGCCAAAACGAACCAGCTTCCGCAGTCCGTGGCAGAATGGCGTCGCCGAGCGCTGGGTCGGAAACTGCCGCCGCGAATTGCTCGACCATGTGATTATCCTCAATGAGCGGCATCTCAAACGCCTGATGCGCGAGTATGTCCATTACTACCACGGCGACCGGACACATCTTGGTCTGGACAAGCAGACTCCGGCAGGCCGCGAAGCAGTGAAGACTTCCGCCGAAGGCCGCAGGATTGTATCGATCCCGAGGCTCGGCGGACTCCATCATCGCTACGACTTGGCCGTCTGAGACTGGCCGTCAATCCATTTTCAACAAAATTGAGGACAGCCATCAGCAGAGCTGTGTCTGTCAATCCTTCACAGACCACTTGGTCGAATGCGTGCGGTGACGGCAGACGCCTTTCCCAGCCGAAAATCCCTACCCGACCTGTGTCAGAATCCATAAGACAGGCGCTATACGGGCCCGGATGGAGTTTTGGCGAGGGACAGGACAAAGGAAGCCTGAAAGTACCGCCGTTGGCGGCTCGGGGAACTGTAAACTCGCCGGCGACCCGATCGTGTCCGTCGGCTCGAATTACGATGAAATAGTGGCCTCCGCAGGTACCTTTGGGGTATGAGCCGCGAATATTCAATAGCCTATTGGGCCGTTTTCAGGTTATCCTAACCGGCAGATGTCCCTCGACTCAGCCCAAAGTGGAGGTTATATTGTGTCATGGTTGTTTGCAACACTTTGCAAGTGCATTGGTGGGCTAAAACGTGCAAACAGCGCTCCTGGGTGAATCATTTTTTCGCACTAGAGTTTTTCGGCGCGCAGGAACCGTGCTCAGCGGAAGCTGGCTCAGGACGTGTTTGCCTAGAGGCCTGAATCTTTATGGAAATGAAACCAGAGCGCATCGCGAGCCCTTTGCCCGCAGGGCTCCACGATAGCGCTGTGGCCGAGGGTGAGGTCGCGCCAGAATTGGGCGCCGATGACGCACTGCCAGTCGTTTCCGACCGCGTCGAGCCGCCACCGCTCCATCCGCGCTTGCAGGCGATGATCCGGGCGGCGCTGCATCACGGCGTCGAGCTCGATCCGAGAGAGTTCAAGCAGCCAGTCAGCGAGAACGACCCTTCCGCAGCCGCGCTTTCTCTGTGGGCACAGAACAGCGGTATGTGGGCGCGCGCAGTCCGCATACCCTGGCGCCATCTGCTGCGTTTCCAGGATACGGGGCCGGTGGTGCTGTTGTTCAACGATGGCGGCGCGGGTCTCGTCACTGGGGCCAACCCTGGACAGAGGGTCGTCCATCTCCAAGGCCCCTATGCGGCGCCTGGCACGCCGCCCGTCGCAGTGGATGAGCTCAGAATGTCAGAGGTCTGGACGGGCGACGTGGTGCTGCTGCGGGCAATCCGCAGCCAGGGCAGCCAGGTCGCGAGCGACGCGCCGTTCAATCTCCGCTGGCTTGTCCAGCTTGTGCTCGGGGAGCGCAAATCGCTGCGAAACATCGCGCTGGCTTCGTTCACCATCAGCATTCTAACTATTTTTCCGCCGCTCCTGGTGATGACGACCGTGAACAAGGTGCTGCAATTCAGCAGCGTGTCTACTTTGGCGGTAGTTGCCGCGATATTGGTGGTGGTCGTCGTTTACGAGACTTTTTTGGGCTTCGCGCGCCGGCTGATCATCTCCGTGGTCGGGACGCGGCTCGACGCCAAGATCAGCCTGCACGTTTTCAATCGCCTTGTGCGGCTCCCGCTCGATTATTTCGAGCGGCATCCAGCCGGCGAGACGATGTACCAGATCGGTCAAGTCTATCGGGTGCGCGAGTTTCTGACCGGCAAGCTGCTGACGACCTTCCTCGATCTCATCACGCTCTGCGTGCTGCTTCCATTCCTCTTTTTTCTAAACGCGACACTTGCGTGGATCGTGCTGGGCTGCGCCGTCGTGATCATGCTGATCATTCTCGTTTTTCTTAAGCCGCTGCGTGACATGTTCGCTCGTGTGATGGCTGCCGAGACCTGGAAGTCGGCAACGCTCGGTGAGACGATCGTCGGTATTAAAACCGTAAAGGCGCAAGCGTTAGAGCCGCAGCGCAAAGCGCTCTGGGACGAGCGGGTCGCAGAGGCAGGAAAGTGGCGCCTTGCATTCGGAGAGCTGGCAAACTGGCCGCAGACCCTGGTGACCCCGATCGAGCGCGCGATGGTTTTCGGCACAATGATCATCGGCGCCTACCTGGCGATCAGCTCACCCACTGGCTACACGGTCGGCGGCCTCTTCGCCTTCATGATGCTGGGTGGGCGTGTGGCGCAGCCGCTCGTGGGGCTGGCGCGGCTGGTCGAGGACTATGAGGAGATCGGCGCCGCACTCGGCGAGGTGGGATTCGTGCTGAACCGCCCGCTCGAGGTGGATGCGGCCTCCGGCGGCTTGCGGCCGAAATTCCTGGGTGGGATTACCTTCCAGGACGTCACCTTCACCTATGGCGGGACCACGGTGCCGGCACTCGATCGAGTAAGTTTCAGCGTGCCCGCGGGTACGGTCCTTGGCATCGTGGGGCGAAGCGGATCCGGTAAATCCACGATCGCACGGCTCTTGCAGGGGATCAATCGGGATTACAGCGGATTCCTGAAGATCGATGGCGCTGACCTGCGCGAGATTAACTTGCGGCATCTGCGACAGAGCTATGGCGTGGTGCTGCAGGACAACTTTCTCTTCCGCGGGTCGATCCGCGACAACATCATTGCCGGGCGCCCGGGCCTCACGCTGGCGGACGCGATGCGTGCTGCCCGCCTAGCGGGCGCTGAGGAATTCATCGAGCGCATGCCGAATGGCTATGAGTCGTATGTCGAAGAGGGCTCGCCCAATCTTTCGGGCGGACAAAAGCAGCGGATTGCGATCGCGCGCGCGCTGATCCATGACCCACGCATCTTGATCTTCGACGAGGCAACCAGCGCACTGGACCCCGATAGCGAGGCGGTGGTGAACGCCAATCTCTCGCGCATCGCCAGCGGGCGGACAATGGTCCTCGTGTCCCACCGCCTTGCGTCACTAACCGAGTGCGACCAAATCCTGGTGCTGGAGCAAGGCAAGGTGGTCGATATCGCGCCGCATAGCGTGCTGCTTACACGCTGTGCGATCTATCGCCAGCTCTGGAAGCAGCAGAACCGCCATCTCAATAGCCGTGATCCCGGTCCTGTGGCTGTTCTGCCCAGGCTGTCCACCGTGGTTGGTGCGGAACCGAGGTATCCCTCATGAGAAAGGCATTGTCGAATTCGGTAGCGTTGGTCCGGCGCGAGTCGGGGTCGAACGATCCGACGTTGCCGACAATCCTGGAGTTTCAGTGGCCCTCCACGGCAATCGTCAACGCGCCGGTTCCGCTCCTGGCGCGCGGCATCGTCTGGATCATCGCGAGTATGGTCGTCACTCTGATCGTGGTAACCGGGATGATTCCAGTGGACCGGGTGGTGACGGCCAAAGGCATCGTGGTCTCGCAATCACCGACCATCCTGGTGCAGCCGCTCGATACCGCTATCGTGCGCTCGATCGACGTACAGGAAGGGGAGCGGGTGAGTGCTGGCCAGGTGCTGGCACGCCTCGATCCCACTTTCGCCACAGCCGATGTCGACACGCTCGAGGCACAACTATCGAGCGTCGAGGCGGAAATTTCACGCTTGCAGGCGGAGGCCGGTGGCCGGCCGTTCAACTATGTCGGACCGGACCAAGACCGTTTGTTGCAGGCGGCGATCTACGCGCATCGGAAGGCTGAGTTCGACGCGACGGTTGATAATTTCGCGCGTAAGCGTGATGAGCTCGACTCCGAGATCTCGCGGTCCCAATCCGATGCCGCCGGCTATGCCGAGCGGTTGAAGGTGGCGGAGAAGCTCGAGCATATGAGCCAGGAGCTCCTGGCGGCGAACGTGGTCAGCGAGTCGAGTACTCTCGCTGCAACGGACAATCGAGCGGAGATGGCGCGCTCATTGGCGAACGCGCAGCAGACCGCAGCGGCTGCCAGACTCGAAAGAGCAGCCCTGGAGTCCGAGCGAGATGCCTATATCCAGAACTGGCGCGCGAATGTCGCCCAATCTCTGACCGACGCGACCTCCAAGGCGAGTGAAGCGCAAGCGCAGTTCGACAAGGCGAAGCTGCACTGGCAGAAGATCGAGCTGCGCAGCCCGCGCGATGCCATCGTGCAATCCGTGGCCAAGGTGTCGGTCGGATCCGTGCTCCAATCGGGCCAGCAGTTTATCACTCTGGTGCCCATCGACACACCGCTCGAGATCGAAGCCAATATTTCCGGCCGCGATTACGGCTTCGTGCACGTCGGCGATCCGGTGGCGCTCAAGTTCGATAGCTTCCCTTATGCTCAATACGGGATGGCTAACGGCACGGTTCGGGTCGTGAGTCCGGATGCCTTTACGGCGCAGGGCGAGGCGCGAAACCCGACGAGCTCGGTTCCGGTGCCATCGACTAACGCGGATCCTTTCTACCGGACACGCATCGACATCGATCGGCTGGTGCTGCACGATGTTCCAATCGGTTTTCGCGTGAACCCGGGCATGCCGGTGACAGCTGATATCAAGGTGGGAAAGCGGACGGTGCTTAAATACCTTTTCGGCTGGCTGACGCCAGTTGCACATGAGGGCATGCGGGAGCCGTGATGACGAACGAACGGGCCCACGCGAATCCCGATCAGCGTCGAAAGCTGAGGGAATTCCTTGATTGGAAAATTTGCCTCCGCAGCCCGGCGGGCGCGCTGCGCCGGGCAATCCGGTTGAGCGAAAAGGGAAAGGCGGCAGAGGCATTTCGGCTCCTTACCCGCGCAGCAAAGGCGGGAATCGCAGATGCCGAGTACCGCGTCGCGCAATCCTATTTCGCAGGAAGTGGCGTGCCGCCCAGCCGGGTAGAAGGGGCTCGCTGGCTGCAGCGAGCGGCGACCCATGGCTTAGTCGAAGCTCAGTTGATGCTCAGTACGCTTTGCATCAACGGCCTCATCAGAGTTTCGAGTGGCGAGGCTTCGGACAGCGGCTTTTGGGAAGAAAGTCTTTTCGCTGAAGACGCGCCAACCGATCCCAATTTCGATGTTGCCCTCAAATGGTCGCGCCAAGCGGCTCAAGCCGGATCGGCGCAAGGCCAAGCGCTCCTGGCATATGTCCTCACGAACGGGCCCGAATCCATGCGCGACTTGGAGGAAGCGCAGAGATGGTACAAACAATCTGCATCGGCGGGCTGTCCCGAAGGCTGCCTTGGCTACGCCTTGTCATTGACGCGGCAGTCGACGGACGAAGAGACTCTCGTCCGGGTAGCCGGGCTGCTGCGCCAGGCAGCCAAGGCTGAGATACCGACGGCGATCTACTTGCTCGGCGTTCTTACCGAGCGAGGGGAAGGGACGAAGCGTGATCCTATCGTTGCAGTCGAACTCTTTCGCCATGCAGCCGAACGCGGACACCGCTCGGCGCAAGTCCGGTGGGGGCTTGCCCTCATCGACGGGTGGCATGTCGAGAAAGACCCTGCGACGGGAGAATCCTGGCTGCGCCGCGCCGCGCTGGCCGGAGATCCAGAGGCGGCGGCTCTCGTCGGTGACATTTACGCTCAGAACGGTCCCTTGCCACCAAATTACACCGAGGCCGCGATCTGGTATCGACGCGCTGCGGAAGCGGGGCATCAGCAGGCGGCCCGCGCGCTTGGAACGCTTTACCTCACCGGCGCCGGCGTGGCGCAGGATAAGGATGAGGCTGCGCGCTGGTTGCGTGCTTCCGCGGAGAAGGGCAACCGAGGTGCGCGGGTGGATCTGGCGAACCTATTGCTGCAGGGGGCGGACGCCGCGGACGATCCCGTATGGGTTGCGCAATGGTTCGAGGAATCGGCAAAGTCCGGTGATCTTGTCGCCGCTTTCAATCTCGGTGTCTGCCTGGCGCGAGGCCTAGGGGTCGAGCGCGACGAGGAACGGGCTGCGCAATGGCTGCGCCGCGCCGCGGAAGGCGTGACGGACGCCCAATACATCTATGCCCGAATGTTGGCTGAAGGCCGCGGTGTGGAGTGCAACTTGACAGAGGCGCGCGTCTGGTTCGCAAGGGCGGCCGAAGCCGGCATGCCCGATGCTGAGGTAGCGCTTGCTGAAATGATGACGAACGGCCGCGGCGGACCCCGCGATTTAGCCGCCGCGCTGGAGTTGTTCGCGAAAGCGGCCAACAAGGGTCACAGCGGCGCCATGTTTGCTCTTGGTGTCCTTTATGGCGGTGATCACGACGTTCCGATGGATCGGTCGGCCGCCCTACGCTGGTTTCGCGCGGCTGCTGAACTCGGCCACGGTCCGGCGCAGCTCATGCTCGGCCGGTATCTCGCGAGCGGTGCCGTGGGCGAGCGCGACCCTGTCGAAGCGCGCGATTGGCTGGAGTGCGCGGCCGCGCAGGGCATCGCCGAAGCGGAATCCGATCTGGCCGAGCTCTCCGCGATTCACGTTGCTTTAACTTGAGAGAAAATTAGTGTCCTGGATCTGAAGTGCGCAGAAAAAAATTTGGCCACCCGAGGCTAAACTTAAGTACTCAACCGAGCACAGTCTTTGGAATCTCGGTGACCATCGCTCCTGTAACTCTCCGGGTTACTTGGGGATGCGCAACGCCCGCAAACTCAATTCACACCTGGCTCATAGTTGCAGTCCATCCCCTGCTTCCAGTAACCCCCGGCGCTGCTCGAATAGTTGACCTTGAAGTACTCAAGATCCCTCATGAAAAAGAGTCGTTCTTGCTCACCGCCGAACCGCTGTGAGTCACACACTCCTCATCGCTGCTTGCGACCTATCCCATCGGAAACAAAGGTGTTCTTCTTATGGAGCCTCAGAAGCAGCAAGCTACAAAATTGATAACAATGGCCTCCGCTACAACCCTCTTTGCATCTCGGATTGGGCTCAGAACTCATTGTTGGCGAAGTGAACAACATCGGGCGCCGATGCAGTACTTTTCTATTACAGAGCGGAATTGGAACCCATTGGTAACGGCATTCGGCAACAAGTGTCTCTGCCGCCAATCTTAATTCCGCCTCAGAGTGATTCAGGGTTTATTGGTAATCCCTCATCTTGTAACCGACGATATATTGACACTTTTCCTACTAACCTACAGACTCGGGGTCTCAGCTTCAGTTTTATCAAATTGGGCCACTAAAAATTTCCCCAAAAAGGCGGGACCTGCTCTGCACGCACGGATGATCAAATGATCAAACCAGACTAGGCCCCCGGGTAAGAGTTGACCACAAAATGGCCGTACGTGCTCTGCACGAACGAGTTGTGAGTGTCGGTACGGATGAAGAAAGAGAAAGAAGGAATTAGAGGCGTCGATACCGCCCCCTCTGCTCAATCGGAAGATAGAGCTGAAAGATCCGCCGTGCGTCCGGCCGGCAGTCATCGCAATCGCCGCGATGAGCGGGGCACGTCGCATCTTCCCGGAACGCGCGAGCCGTTCACTGACCCGTCCGTTGCTCCCCCAACCGCGTCGGCTGCAATCAATCCCCATGCCGAGGTACAGATCGCCCTCGCCCACCACCAGGCTGGGCGGGCCGCCGACGCTGAGGCGATCTACCGGCGCATCCTCGAAGCCGCCCCCGATCACGCCGACAGCCTCCAGCTTCTGGGCGCGCTCTCACTGCAACTCGGCCGTACCGACGAGGCGATCGAGCTGCTGCGGCGAGCCGTCGAGGTCCAACCCGCTTATCCGGAGGCGCACAACAATCTCGGCGTCGCCCTGCAGAAGCGCGGCGAGACGGATGAGGCGCAAGCGCATTGGGAGAAGGCGTTGGCGCTCAAGCCCGACTACGCCCAGGCCTACGGCAATCTCGCCAAGTCCCTGTCCGAAAAGGGCAAGACCGGGCTGGCGCTCGCCTGCTGGCAGCGCGCGGTCGCGCTGAACCCGGAGGATGTCGGCGCGCACGCCGATTTCGCCGCCGCCTTGCAGAAGGCGAACCGGTTCGACGAAGCAGTCACGCATTACGAGCGCGCGCTCGCTCTCAAACCGGATCATGTCGAAATGCACTGCGGCTTCGCCGCCGCTTTGCGCAACGCCGGCCGGCCATCGGAAGCCATTGACCGCTATCAGAAGGCGCTGGCGCTGGCGCCCGATCATGTCGGGGCGCAGGCCGGAATCGCCGGCGTGCTCGAGACGGAAGGTAGGACCGGCGACGCAACCTTGCATTACGAACGCGCGTTGGCGCTGAGGCCCGATCTCGCTCCCTTACGCTTCCGCCTCTGCATGGCGCAATTGCCGATCCTCTTCCTCGACGAAGGCGAGATCGAGGGCCGCCGCGACGCCTATCGCCGGCGCCTCCAGCAACTCAGCGCCGATGTCGAAGCGGGGCGCGCCACGGGCGACCTCGCCGCAGCGGTCGGCTCCAACCAGCCGTTTTATCTGGCCTACCAAGGGCGGTGCGACCGCGAACTGCAGAGCCTCTACGGCTCTCTCGTCTGCAAGATCATCGCCGACAAATACCCCGCCGCGCCCATGCCCCCTCCCCCGGCGCCGGGCGAGAAGGTGCGGGTCGGAATCGTCAGCGGCCTCTTCCGCCACCACACCGTCTGGAAGCTGATGATCCGGGGCTGGCTCAGCCAGATCGACCGCAGCAAGTTCGAGGTTTTCGGCTACCACACCAGCGGCGACCGTGACGCCCAGACCGAGATCGCTGCCAGGCAGTGCGACCGCTTCGTGCAGGGGCCGCTGCCGGGCGAGCGCTGGCGCGAGGAGATCCTCGCCGACCGGCCGCACGTCCTCCTCTATCCCGACATCGGCATGGATCCCGGCGCGGGGTGGATCGCCGCAAATCGGTTGGCCCCGGCCCAGTGCATGACCTGGGGCCATCCCAATACGAGCGGGTACCCCACCATCGACTATTTCCTGTCGAGCGACCTGATGGAGCCGCCCGACGGGGACCAGCACTATACCGAGCGTCTCGTCCGCCTGCCCAATCTCTCAATTTACTACGAGCCGCTCGATGTGAGCCTGCCGGAGATCCGCCGCGAGCAGCTCGGCCTGCGGCCGTCGGCTGTCGCCTATTGGTGCGGTCAATCGCTCTTCAAATACCTGCCGCAATACGACCAGGTCTTCGCGCGCATCGCGCGCGAGGCAGGCGACTGCCAATTTCTCTTCATTCGCTCGATGCACGGCGACGGGATGCAAGAGCGGATGCGCCGGAGGCTCGAGCGCGCCTTCGCCGTGTTCGGCCTCGACGCCGCAAAACACTGCGTCTTCCTGCCCCGTCTGGGCATGGACCAGTTCGTGGCCGCCATCGGCCAATGCGATGTCGTGCTCGACAGCATCGGCTGGTCGGGCGGCAACTCTACGCTCGAAGGCCTCGTGGTCGACACTCCGATCGTAACCATGCCCGGGCCGCTGATGCGCGGCCGGCACACCCTGGCGATCCTGCAGCGAATGGGCGTGACCGAGACGATCGCCGAAACGCTCGACGATTATGTCGCGATCGCCGCCCGCCTCGGCCGCGACACGGCGTGGCGCGCCGAAATGAAACGCCAAATATCCGAAAACAAGCACAAGGTCTACCGTGACTCCACCGCAATCGCAGCGCTTGAAGATTTCCTCAGCCGCGTCGCGCGCGGCGCAGAGCCAGTCGCGGACCGTCAGGCCGGCGAAAGCACACTCTTGCCGGCCAACTCCGCCGGGCCCTTTCTCGCAGCCAATGATTCCGTTCCCAACATTCAAAGCAAGGGAGCAATACAATGAGCCGCACGTCTGAAGTTGCCTTCGTTGATACTCGCGTCTCCGATCTCGACACCATCCTCGGCAATCTGCGCCCCGGAGTCGAAGCCATCGTCCTCGACGCCGCCCGCCCCGCGGCGCGGCAGATGGCCGCGGCGCTCCAGGACCGCCGCGTCCTCGACGCCGTGCATGTCATCGCTCATGGCGCGCCGGGCCGCGTCAAATTCGCCTCGGGCGATTGGTCGGCGGAGAAGCTCAAGCACGAAGCGGAAGATTTCGCCGCCATCGGCCGCGCCCTCTCGGCAGAGGGAGAGCTGCGTTTGTGGAGTTGCAACGCCGCTGAGGGTCCCTCAGGCGCGCGGTTCATCGAACGCTTGGCCGAAGCAACCGGCGCAACCGTCGCCGCCTCGTCGGACCGTATCGGCGCTGCCGCCCTCGGGGGCAGTTGGGAACTGACCGCAGCGGCGCGGGCGCCGCTGACCGCGACGGGCGTGGCCGCGTATGCGGGGGTGCTGGCGACCGACGATTGGAGCGGCAGTGGCAACACGGCCGACCCTGGCGGCGGAACCTGGGACAACACCAACACCAGCGTCTGGAACAACGGCAGTGGAGGCGTCGTCCCCGTCGCCGGAGACAACGTTATCCTTGGCGGCACCGCGGGCAACGGCTACACCGTCACTCTCGGCGTCAGTTCGACGCCTGACCTCGATTCGCTGAACATGAATTTCGACAATACGTCGAACACAAGCGCCTACGCCACGCTGGCGGTGGGCGCTAACACGCTCGCCGTGAACGGCACGACTGGAACGCCGACCGACAACATTACGCTTACTAACCAATCGAACATCACTATCGCAACCGGCGGCGCGATAGACGCCGGCAACATCGACCTGTCGGGAGTAAACACTCACCTGACCGGCGCCGGTACCATCGACGCGAACATCGCAGGCAATGCGAGCGGCAACGGCACGGTCACGGCGAGCGGCGGCATGCTGAATCTCGAAGGCACGGTCAGCTCAAACAGCACGAGCAACGTGACACTGGGGATCGCCAACACATCAGCGTCCGATCTGGAAATCTCCAATACGGCCGGCACGAACCATGCGATCGCGATCAACAGCTCGAACCAGACGCTGGAGATCGGCACCACCGGCAGTCTGACGCTCGCCACCGCCGAGAGCATCACCAATGGCACGATCAAGCTGGACGGCACAGGCGCGACGCTGACCGACAGTTCGGGTCTGACCATCGGGACCGGCGCAAACCTGACCGGCGCGGGCGTCGTTAATGTCGTCGGGAGCTCCATCGCGGGCTCCGGCACGATCACGGCGAGCGGCGGGCTGCTGAACCTGCAAGGCACGGTCGCCACGGGCCTGAATCTGGCAATCAACAACGGCGTCGCCTCCATTCTCGAAATCTCCAACACCGCGACGACGACCAACATAGCCATGAACAGCGGCAACCAGACGCTTTACATCGGTACGAGCAGCGGCGGCGGCAATCTGACGCTGACCAACGTCGAGAACATCACTGGCGGCACGATCGAGCTGACCGGCACCGGGACCCCCGGGGACACCCTGACCGACCTTAACGGCATCAACGTCGGGTCTGGCGCGATTTTAGAGGGCGAGGGCGTCGTTAATGTCGGGGCTAACTCGATCTCAGGCTCGGGCACGATCCTTGCGCAATACGGCACGTTGAACCTGGAAGGCACGGTCGCCAACGGTCTGACCCTGGCGATTAACAACGCCGCCGGCCCCTCCGATCTCGAAATCTCCAACACCGCGACGACGGAATGCATAGCCATCAACAGCAGCAGCCAGACGCTTGAGATTGGTGCGACCACCGGCAATTTGACGATCACCGTGAACCCCGAGAGCATCACCAACGGCACGATCAAGCTGGACGGCACGGGCGCGACCCTGACCGACACGCTCGGAATCACCGTCGGGACCGGCGCGACCCTGACCGGCGCGGGCACCGTTAATGTCGGGGCTGGCTCCATCACGGGCGCCGGCACGATCACGGCCAGCGGCGGCACGCTGAACCTCAACGGGACCGTCAACGGCAGCCTGACGCTGGATGTCGCAAGCGGCGCCAGTATGAACCTCAACCAGGCCGTGAACGTCACGACCGGCACGATCAATGTGCAAGGCGGTACGTTCACGGACACCTCAGGTGTCACCGTCAGCTCGGGGGGCCCGGGCCTCTCCGGCTACGGCACTGTCAACGCGGCCATCGGCGGCACCGGCGGCACGATCACGGCGACGGGTGGCACGCTGAACCTGGAAAACGCCGTCACCGGCAGCGGCCTGACCCTGAACATCAACAACGGCGTCGCTTCCAATCTCGAAATCTCCAACACCGCGAACACGACGACGATCGCGATCAACAGCAGCAACCAGACGCTCGATATCGCCGCCACCACCGGCAATCTGACGCTGACCGGCGCTGAGAATTTCAGCAACGGCAACATCATCATTGCCGGCAATCTGACCATGAGCGGAACCGTGGCTGCCAGCGCCAACGTTACTGGTGCGGGCACACTCACGGCGAACAACGGCACGCTAAACCTGCAGGACACGTTCGCCAGTGGCCTCATCCTGAACATCAGCAATGCAAGCGCCTCCGATTTGGAAATCTCCAGTACGGCAAGCACGACTCATGCGATCGCGATCAACAGCTCGAACCAGACGCTCGAAATCGCCAACAACGGCAATCTGACAATCACCGGGGGCGCCGAGACCGTCACCAGCGGCAATATTCAGCTCGACGGCGGCTCCGCTACGCTGACCGACGCCTCCGGGCTGACCCTGAGCACCGGCGCAAACCTGTCCGGCGCCGGCAACGTCAACGCAGGCGTCAGCGGCAACGGCAGCGGCAACGGCACGATCACCGCGAACAACGGCACGCTGATTCTGGAGGGCACGGTCACTTCAAGCGTCTCCAGCAACCTGACCCTGGCCATCAACAGCGCTACCCCATCCTCGGATCTCGAAATCGCCAACACCGCCAGCACCAACCACGCGATCTCGATCACCACCAGCGACCAGACGCTTGAAATCGCCACCAACGGCAGTCTGACGATCACCGGGGTCGTCGAGAACGTCACAGGCGGAAATATTCAGCTCGACGGCGGCTCTGCTACGCTGACCGACGCCTCCGGCCTGACGCTCGGCGCCAGCGCAAATCTGATCGGCGCCGGCACCGTCAACGCGGCCATCAGCGGCACCGGCGGCACGATCACGGCGAACAACGGCACGCTGAACCTGTCAAACACCGTCACCGGCAGCGGCCTGACCCTGAACATCAACAACGGCATCGCCTCCAATCTCGAAATCTCCGGCACCGCGAACACGACGACGATCGCGATCAACAGCAGCAACCAGACGCTCGATATCGCCGCCACCACCGGCAATCTGACGCTGACCGCCGCTGAGAATTTCAGCAACGGCAACATCATCATTGCCGGCAATTTGACCATGAACGGAACCGTGGATGCCAACGCCAACGTTACTGGTACGGGCACACTCACGGCAAACGGCACGCTAAACCTGCAGGGCACGGTCGCCAGTGGCCTCACCCTGAACATCAGCAATGCTAGCGCCTCCGATCTGAATATCTCGGGTACGACCAGCACGACCCATGCGATCGCGATGAACAGCTCGAACCAGACGCTCGAAATCGCCAACACCGGCAATCTGACGATCACCGCCAACGAGAACATCACCGGCGGCACGATTCAGCTCGACGGCATCAGCGCGAACCTGACCGATAGCGCGAACGACATCAGCATCGGATCCGGCGCAAATCTGACCGGGTCCGGTACTGTCACTGTCGGCAACATCATCGGTAGCGGCACGATCACCGCCAGCGGCGGCTTCAACGGCACACCCGGCAGCTCCCTTGACCTGGTCGGCAACGTCAGCGGCGTGACCCTGGCGATTAACAGCGGCCAAGACTCGGATCTGGAAATCACGAATAACGCGACGACGACCAACATTGGAATCACCAGCAACAATCAGACGCTCGAAATCGACGGAAACATCACTAACCACGGCAGTGTGACGCTGACCAGCGCCGAGAACATCACCGGAGGCAATATCTGGCTTGACGGAAACACCGCGACGCTCACTGACAATTCGGGCCTCTCCATCGGGACCGGCGCGAACCTGAGCGGCGCGGGGACCGTCACCGTCAACAGCGCGTCGTACACGATCTCGGGCGCCGGCAATATCGTTGCGAACGAGTCCGGCAACGTGCTCAACCTGAACGCCAATATCGCCGCCTCAGCGACCAACCTTCAGATCGACACCGGGGCCACGCTCGAAATCACCGGCAATGTAGCGTCCGGAGCTGTCGCCACGTTTGAAGGCAACGGCACGCTGGAGCTCACCGGCGCGATTAGCAATACGAGCCACGAGGTCGGCGGGTTCGCCGGCACTATTTCCGGACTCACCGCAGGGACGGGAGTCATCGATCTGACCGGTGTAAATTCCAATAGCGTCACCTCGGCCACCCTCAATCTATCGACGGACAACATTACCGTCACGATGGCCAACGGCAATTATTTCAACCTGACTCTCGGCTCCGGGAACTATGCCGCTGACAGCGTGGCTGTTGACACCGACGGAAACGGCGGCCTGGATCTCTCCCTCTTCACGGCCAAGTCGCTCAGCACCGGTACGAACAACGCTACGACCGTCTCGATCTCTGGGGATTTTGTCAACGAAGGCAGTTCGCCAATTTATATCTACGAGCAAATGAATAACGGTGCGCCCGCAGGCAATTCCGTGCTCCTCGGCGAAGTCGAGACCACAGGAAATAATGGGTTTTTCAGTTCAGCAAACGGCGGAACAAACGGCGCTTTTACCGACACCGTCGTTGTGAGCGGCGATTCGACTTATAACCTGGATATTACGGGTTCGGCCGGCGACATTTTCTTTGTCGCTGGGAACGGCCAAATCCTCAGCGCCGGAAACGCGAACGGCTATGTAAACGGCGCAACCGGCACGGTCGTCCTCCCCAGCCAAGGGCCGACCGGTGCCACGGGCGCGACTGGTTCCACTGGCGCAACCGGCGCTACGGGTGCGACCGGCGCCACGGGTGCCACCGGAACTACAGGTGCGACTGGCGCGACTGGCGCCACAGGTGCTACCGGAACTACAGGTGCGACTGGCGCGACTGGCGCCACGGGTGCCACGGGAGCCACTGGCGCCACAGGCGCAACCGGCGCCACAGGCGCCACGGGTGCCACAGGTGCAACAGGTGCAACAGGGGATACCGGTGCCACTGGAGCCACAGGCGCAACAGGTGATACCGGCGCGACTGGAACCACGGGCGCCACAGGTGCGACTGGTGATACCGGCGCGACTGGTGCCACAGGTGCGACTGGCGATACCGGCGCAACTGGAGCCACTGGCGCAACAGGTGATACCGGCGCGACTGGAGCCACTGGTGCCACAGGCGCAACTGGTGATACCGGCGCCACAGGCGCGACAGGGGATACCGGTGCGACTGGTGCCACAGGCGCGACAGGCGATACGGGCGCAACTGGCGCGACTGGAGCCACTGGTGCAACTGGAGCCACAGGCGCAACCGGAGCCATAGGTGCCACAGGTGATACCGGCGCGACTGGAACCACGGGCGCTACGGGTGCGACTGGTGATACCGGCGCGACTGGTGCGACTGGTGATACCGGCGCGACTGGTGCGACTGGTGCCACAGGCGCAACAGGGGATACCGGTGCCACTGGCGCGACAGGCGATACGGGCGCAACTGGCGCGACTGGAGCCACTGGTGCCACAGGCGCAACTGGTGATACCGGCGCCACAGGCGCGACTGGCGATACCGGCGCGACTGGAACCACGGGCGCCACAGGTGATACCGGCGCCACTGGAGCCACAGGTGCGACTGGCGCAACCGGCGCTACGGGTGCTACCGGAACTACAGGTGCGACTGGCGCGACTGGCGCCACGGGGGCGACGGGTGATACCGGTGCGACTGGTGATACCGGCGCCACAGGCGCAACAGGTGATACCGGAGCCACGGGCGCTACGGGTGCGACTGGTGATACCGGCGCCACAGGCGCAACA